>Ga0302324_100001055_pt1 | contig 68393 bp, 67 predicted proteins | sample Palsa_T0_1_FD_201949 | JGI IMG/M metagenome (GOLD analysis project Ga0302324, IMG submission 201949) | Peat permafrost microbial communities from Stordalen Mire near Abisko, Sweden - Palsa_T0_1 | ecosystem: Environmental > Terrestrial > Soil > Palsa > Peat permafrost | place: Sweden: Abisko...
GAGGATGACCTGGCACAAAACAAGATACACCTGGAGGATATCTTGTACAAGATTCCCAATATCCCTCACGAAAAAGTACCGGCAGGAACGCGAGCCGACGATAATCTAAAAGTTTATGAACACGGAACATGGCCCGACTTGCTCCCGGATGCCTTACCCCACTGGGACCTGATCAAAAAATACGACATCATTGATTTTGAATTAGGTACCAAAATTTCCGGTGCCGGATTCCCGGTGTATAAAGGAAGAGGCGCCAAGTTGCAGCGTGCTCTCATTAATTTTTTTTTAGACGAGGCCGAAAAAAACGGATACAAAGAAATTCAACCTCCGATCGTTGTTAATGAAGCGTCCGGGTATGGAACCGGTCAGCTCCCCGACAAGGAAGGGCAAATGTATTTTGTCACGGAAGATAAACTTTATCTTATTCCCACCGCCGAAGTCCCGATCACGAACCTATACCGTGATGTTATTTTGAATGACGAGGAACTTCCGGTAAAAAATGTCGGCTATACTCCGTGTTTTCGACGCGAAGCCGGAAGTTGGGGTGCCCACGTTCGGGGACTCAATCGGCTTCACCAGTTCGATAAAGTAGAGATCGTACAAATTAGAAAACCCGAAGAATCCTATCAGGCACTGGAAGAAATGGTCACCTACGTTCAACATCTACTCGAAAAACTAGAGCTCCCCTATCGCAAACTTTTGCTTTGTGGTGGCGACATGGGTTTTAACTCGGCGATGACCTATGATCTGGAGGTATTCTCTGCGGCTCAACAACGCTGGCTCGAGGTGAGTTCGGTGAGCAATTTTGAAACGTTCCAGGCCAACCGGCTAAGACTTCGTCATAAAAACAAAGAAGGTAAAACCCGACTTCTCCACACGCTTAATGGAAGTGCTTTAGCCCTTCCCAGAATTGTGGCCGCCATTCTGGAGAATAATCAAACCTCAGATGGCATTCGCATTCCCGGCATTCTGGTGCCGTATGCACGATTTGAAATGATATCCTGAGGGGAAACGTTTTTAGAAATCACGGATCAACACGCCGGAATTTAATTATCTTCTGCGCCGCCTTTTCTCCGACAACATTTTTGAGTTCCTCTTCCGTGGCATCTTTCACCTTCTTCCACGATTTAAAATGTGCCAGCAATTTGTCCGTTGTTTTTTTTCCGATTCCCGGAATGGTCTCGAGTTCCGTTGTAAAAAGGGCTTTGCTTCTCTTCTGCCGGTGGAAGGTAATGGCAAAGCGGTGCGCTTCATCGCGGATTTTTTGCAGGAGCATAAGTCCGGGAGATTTTTTATTAATGTGCAACGGCAAGGGATCCTCCGGGTAATAAATCTCCTCGAGTTTTTTGGCAATGCCAATGATGGGTATTTTGCCGTATACCCCAAGTTCCTGTAGCGCTTCGCACGCGCTGCTCAACTGCCCCTTGCCGCCATCGACCACAATAAGATCGGGGTAGACAGTTTCTTCTTCCATGATGCGCGCGTAACGACGGCTAACAATTTCCTTCATTGAAGCAAAATCATTTGCCCCCACTACGGTTTTGATGTTGAAATGCCTGTATCCAGACTTGTCGGGCCGACCGTCGACAAAACGGACCATAGAAGCGACCGGGGTAGATCCCTGAAGATTAGAGTTATCAAAACATTCGATGATGCCCGGCCAGCTAGTAAGTCGTAAATCTTTTTGCAAGATTCCCAACACTTTATTTTTCTTCTCCAGTCGGTCTATCTTCTCAGCTTCCTTTTTTGCTTTCATGTAGAGCGCGTTCTTCAACGACAGCGCAATAAGTTTCTTCTTGTCGCCGATTTGCGGAATAACATTTTCCAGCTCTTCAGATTTTACCGTCAACGGGATGTTACTGAAAATAGTAGGATTTGTACTTCTGAATTCCGTTCTTAATTCATGGGCTGCCCAACTGATTATGTCTTCGTCGGTCTCGTCCAGTTTTTTCCTCACCTCCACATTTTTAGAGAAAATAATTGCACCCTCTTTGATCTGGAGATAATTTATAAAGGCCTCCTCTTGTGTTCCGGTAATGGTGATCACATCAATGTCCGTCAGTTTCCGGTTGACCACCATTGACTTTGTTTGAAATTTATCCAGGAGCTCCAATTTGTGTTTGAACATAGCTGCCCGCTCAAATTCCATGGCCGACGAGGCTTCGTTCATATGGTCGGTGAAGTAGTTCTCCACCACACTCAAGTCGCCCTTGAGAATATTCCTGGCCTGAACAATTTCGTCATTGTAGGAAGCTTCCTGTTGCAGTCCCTCGCATGGACCCTTGCAGTTGCCGATATGATACTCCAGACAGACCTTAAATTTCTTTTGCTGTATATTTTCTTCAGTTAATAAAAGGGAGCATGTACGGATGGAGTACAACTGACGCACTAACTCCAGCACACTGTTCATGGATACAACACGGGTATAGGGGCCAAAATACTCGCCTTGTTTTGGGATGTATTTCCGGGTAGAAATGATCCTGGGAAACCGTTCCTTTAAAATGCACAGGTAGGGAAACGTCTTGTCGTCTTTTAACAGAATATTGTACTTGGGCTGATTTTGTTTGATTAAATTATTTTCCAGAAGAAGGGCATCAAACTCGGAGTCGGCGAGAGTGTACTCAATCTTGCCGATTTCAGAAACCAGCTTATCGGTTTTCCGGTTGTACTGCGATTGCTTCGTAAAATAGCTCCCAACCCTTTTTTTCAGGCTTTTCGCTTTTCCTACGTAGATCAGGACGTTTTCCCGGTTGTAAAACCGGTACACTCCCGGTGTGTCGGGCAAGGTGGAGACCTGTTCTTTTACGATGTCTGACCCCATGAGATTTAATGAGATATTCCTTCCAAGGTAAAAAAAGCAAAAGTACCTACCGCGAGGAGCCTGACGCTGAATTAATTATTAATATTCCAAGGCTCCTCATCCAACTTCAACGAATCAGAGCCCACTTTATACCGGTTACAATCAAGGCTGACATCTAATCCGGACGACGGGCGTTTGAATCTTCCCTTGGTGACTCCGGTGGAGGGGTCTGCATACACTTTCAACATGAATTTTTCCCAGATGGGCATGGCACTACTTGCCCCTGAACCCATACCCCAGGAAGGAAAATGAATACTTCGCTCATCCCCGCCGACCCATATCCCGGTCACCAGATCATGTGTTACTCCAACATACCATCCATCCGACGCATCGTTGGTGGTTCCGGTTTTTCCCCCTAGCTCATTGTCTTTTTTCAATTCGTAGCTAAGGTTTCCGGAAGTACCCCGTCTTTCTTCCACTCCTCCTTGCAGCATATAAACCATTTTGTATGCGGTTTGCTCATTGATGGACTCCCTGGTTTTAGGGATAAAGTTTTCAATAACATTTCCGTTACGGTCTTCGATGCGCGTGATGAACAACGGTTCGGTGTGCACTCCCGAGTTGATGTAGGTTCCATAGGCCCCCACCAACTCAAAAAGATTCACATCACTTACCCCAAGACATAACGCCGGTACCGGGTCGAGCTTACTTTGTATTCCCATGCGATGAGCAAACTCCACGACATTTCCGGGACCCAACTTATCGATCAGTTGGGCGGTGATGGAATTGACCGACCTTGCCATCGCTTGCCGGAGGTTCATCTCCTCTCCATTTCCATGGGTGTGATCCGAGTTGAACGGATAATACGTGCCTCCGGGGACTTTAATGGTCGGGGAAATGTCCTTCATCGGGTAGCAAGGCGAATACCCCGACTCCATCGCAAGACCGTAGACGAACGGTTTAAAGGTAGACCCGGGTTGTCGCGAACTTTGTTTGACGTGATCGTATTTAAAAAATTTATGATTTACTCCACCTACCCAGGCCCGGATGTATCCTGTCGTCGGATCCATCGCCATAATGCCCGTTTGTAAAAACCTTTCGTAATAATTGAGGGAGTCCACGCTGCTGAACAAGGTATCCCTTTCTCCGTTCCATGTAAAAATGGTCATGGGTTTCTTGTGTTTAAGCATGATGTTCAATGAATCGGAGCCTTCCCCGTATTTTTCAGCATACGCTTTATATGCATCCGTGTGCTTAATGCGCCGCTGCAAAAAATCCTTGATTTCATGGCCGTCTTCATCCACCCACGGATTACGATTAAGTCGGGCCCACTCTTTGGTAAAAGAGGCTTGAAGTTTTTTCATGTGTTCGTTCATCGCCTCCTCGGCGTATCGTTGAAGGTGGCTATCGATCGTGGTATAAATTTTCAAACCCGAATTCCAAAGATCAATTCCTTTGTCTTTACAGTAATTCATCAGCCAATTCCCGGTCACGGTCCGGAAATACGTTGCCATACCCTGATTTTGATTTTGGACACTGTATTGGAGTTGAATGGGCAATGCCTTTATGGAATCGAATTGTGCTCTTGTTTTTATTTTATATCCTCGCTTAAAGATTTTAGCCAACACTTCATTCCGCTTTCGCAACGCATTTTCCGGATTTCTTTTCGGGTTGAAGGAGGAAGGCGCCTGAAGCATCCCAATCAGCACGGCCGATTCCTGGAGGTTGAGACTATCGGGTTCTTTGTTAAAGTACGTTTCAGCGGCCACTTTGATTCCAAACGAGTTGCTGCTGAAATCCGCCGTGTTGAGATACATCGTGACAATTTCCTCTTTGGTAAAATTTTCTTCAAGATTAACCGAGATGATCCACTCTTTTGTCTTCTGAACAATCCGCTTCGGAAGGCTCCCCAATCGTGCAATATACCCGTCTAAATTACGGTCCGGGTTCATGGTGTACAGATTTTTGGCAAGTTGCTGTGTAATGGTACTACCTCCTCCGGCAGGACTTAAGGTGAGTATTCCGCGAAGGACGCGCAAATAGGCAATGAAGTCCAAACCCGAATGGTTAAAGAAGCGTTGGTCTTCCGAAATAACCAATGTGTTCTTCAAATCTTCCGAAAGTTCATCGTAGGTCACCTGACTGCGGTTGTACCGGAAGTACCGGCCCAGCGAAACTCCGTCCGCAGAAATCAACTCGGAAGAAAGGTCGTTCTTTGGGTTTTCCACCTCGCGCGTGTCTGGCATATCGCCATATAACCCCAGGAAGTTGTAGTTCACTGTTATAATATAGAGCGGGAAGCCGACAACAAAACAAAAGAATGCGATCCAACTGTACCTGATGGCCTTTTGAACCCAGGGCTTCTCCATGGCAAGGACGCTATGGATTTTTTGTTTGATAGTTTCTGTCAAAGAAGGTGAGGTACTCATCCAACGCTTTAGTTCGGTAAAAAAGATCGAAATTATCTTTCGTTATAACAAAGGTATAGAATTTATGCAACGCGAAAGGCTTCAACGTAGCGGATGCGGCTGTGAATTTGTCGTAATAATCAGAAGCCACATCTTTATCCGCAAATTGAGATACCATCGTCAGAACAAACTCGTCGTTGAAGGTTAAGTTACTATTGGTCAATTTCAGGTTTTTAAATTCGGTCTTGTTGAATAATTCAAGTCCCGAACCAACTGGGTCTGTAATTTTCTCAGATGCCTTATAGACGATGACAAAATAATGAGGTTCCTTGAACGAGGCGATAAATCGAATTCCTTTTGCCTTTTCAATTTTTGCTTGTAGCGCGTTGGACGCCCCCAGCAATTGTTGTGCATACGGTTTTAACGTTCCATCCGGATACTTTTTGATGAACCCACTCAGCGCAAACTGGTACTGGGTAATGTTCTCCGTTTTTCCCGTGATTAAAATTTGTAATAGATCAAGTTGCTGGCTGAACCCCGTATCACCTTCTTTCTGGGCGCGCGACAGTTTCTCCTGAGCTGCCCTCAGATTGCCGTTTTGGAAATCGGCATAAGCATCCCGGTAAATTAACTTTTGTTTTTCCGCCGCGACACTATTTTCCTTCAGATAATCAGGGTTAAGGAGGATGCGTGTGAACGTTGAGTTGGGATGTTTTTCCTTGAGCAAATTGGCATACAACTCATAGTCGCCATTTTCCTCTTTAGTGATGAGGTACATTTTATACAACACTTCAGGCTCGTGTTCGGAGCCGGGGAACCGGTGGAGTAAATTTTTATAGGAGATGGCAGCATTATCCTTCTCGCCCAGTTGAAAATAATACAAGTCGCCCAGTTTGAAATAGGCGTCCTCGATTTTGGCCATGGCTTCCTTTTTCTGTTTCTCGGTCTTCGGGAGCTGCTTAAAAATCTTGGCGGCTTCATCCGTTTTTTCTACTTTTTTTACCGCGTTATCCTTGTCCACTTTACTTTTCTTTTCCTCGTTCTGCGCTACCGACTGATCCACCGGCTTCACAACAGCCGCCCGGCTTGATCTTCTCCAATTGTCCTCCAATGCAACACTTCCCCAAATACGTGAAAATTCGGTCTGTCCAAGGGCCACGGCCGAAGGGTTGGCGTAGTACCAATCCACCCCTTCGGCATTGTTCGTATTATCCTGATTGAAAAAAGCACTGGTGGGGCCGGTACTCCCCCCACTGTCATTGTCGGACTGTTTCCGTTTTTTCTTTCCTTGCGCTTCTGTTTTTTTGGCACTGGCGAAAACAGAGTCAAGATGTTTCCGCAAGGTCAGCGAATCCATGGAAGCCATCCGGAGCAAGCTATCCTGCCAGGTGATGGTTTCGGTATACTTCACAAAATCACCCAACACCTCCTGACGTTTCTTGATGGATGCATAGTTTTCAAAATCTTTCGGAAGAGAGGAAATGGCGCTGTCATAATAGGCTTTGGCAAGGCTGTATTTTTTCAACGAATCAAAGTGCAATTGCCCAAGACGTAAAAATGCGCTGCCTTTGATGCGTTTGTTTTTCCCAGCATGGGCCGAGTGCTTATAATTTTCGATCGCCTCCTTAAGATTTCCCAGTTTGCGTTCAAACTCGCCCATTTCATAATAGATTTTATCTCTGAACTCCGTGTTTTTCGTATCCGTCAGTAATTTATTGAATTGCTTACGCACCGCGTTGATGTCATTCTTGTCATTCAGTTTAGCCACCTGCGCCATATTCAGGCGGGCATAAAAATCGATCTCATAATCCGGGTTGGTTCCCAGGCATTTTTTATAAAAGGAGTAGGCTTCCGATTCAAACCCAAGTTTCTGATAGACCTGCCCGATGATAAAATAAATCCGGCCCTTGCGGTCTTTCCGGGTAAGCAAGGAGTCCGTTTTAGCCAGATTGCGGACCATCTTGTCATAATCCCCCCGCAACTGATAAAAGTAGGCCTTCTCCAGGTATAGATTTTTTTGGTTCGTCCTTTCCAGTTTTTCTTTTTCCAAAAAATGAAATACCTCTTCGGCCTTATCAAAATCGCCGTGTTCAATAAATGTGCGCATCAAATAAATAAGTGCCTTATGACGGGTGTTGGGGTCATGGCTTTTTGTGTTGACGTATTTAAAGGTTTGTATGGCATTGATAAAATCACTTGCATACAAGCGAGCTTTCCCGACCTCTACGTAGTTATCATCCACCCATTTGCTGTTGGGATGACGCTGAATCGAAATGGAGGCCATTTTGATCGCTTCATCCGTGTCCTTGGCATATCCTTTGGCGAGCGCCGTATCCAGTTTTGGAAATAAACGAAGGATGACATTGTGATCGTCATCTAAACTTTTGAGAATGATTTTTTCTACGCCGCGGTTCGTTTCGCGTGCGTAATAGTACCCATTGTAGTGCGCGGCTAAGTTGCCTAATGCATTGGAGACGATGGTATTTTGTTCAACCGCACATCCCACCAACAGCAGCATGCTTATACTACTGCTCACCGAGAGAATGCAGGAAAGTCTCGAAACCAAAACGAGGGTGGATAATCTTAGGTACAAACGTAAAAAACAAGTAATCAATATTATAATCAGTCGGAATATCTAATTTTAGCAAAAATTCCCCGGCGTGAAACCAAAAAAAACCATATCTGACAGGCTCACGGCCAAATACCAGTTAGTCATCCGCAACGAAGAGAACCTGGCCGAAAAATCAACATTTGGGTTTACCTACGCCAAATTGTTGGTCCTTACTGTTTCACTTTTTATTCTGATTTTCATCGGAAGTCTCTTCATGTCAAAAACATTGCTGGCCCAGTGGTTTGATCCCCGACATGAACAAATGCAAGCCAATAAAAAATTATATGAACTCGCCTTGAAGGTGGATTCCCTGGCGCTGGAAGTCGATCGCAAGGACAGGTTTATTCAAAACTTTCAACGCGTTCTGCGTGGCGATACGTCCAATGGCTTTGTCGATCCTTCGAAATCGTTGGGCGGTGAAAATAAACCGGTCACGGCCGTAGGCAACCTGAAACTGGCCGCCTCCGATTCCCTTTTTCGAAAAGAGTTTGAGCAATCTGAAATGTCAATCTCCCTAACCAATAGTAAATATCGTGAACTTCAGGAAACATTCTTTTTCTCTCCCATCACCGGTTTTATTTCGGACAGGTACGATTTAAAGAAGGGGCATTATGGTATTGACATCGTGGCCAAAACCAACGAAACGGTACAATCCATAGCCGACGGAACCGTTATCATCGCATCGTGGACTCAGGATTCGGGCTGGTTAATTGCTATCCAGCACCGGGGCAACCTCATTTCCGTCTATAAGCACAATGCAGGACTGTTAAAAAAAGTTGGTAACTTTGTCAATGCGGGTGACATCATCTCTATTGTTGGCAATAGTGGGGAGATGACGGATGGACCACATCTTCATTTTGAGTTGTGGTACAACGGCAACTCCCTGAATCCAGAAGAGTTTGTTACATTTTAACTTCATAAACCATGTTAACTTCGAAAGAACAAAAGAGGGCGGCCGAGGAAATCAGTAATTCCAGTAATGTAATTGGCAAAGGTACAACACTGGAGGGCAACATTGAAACCTTTGGAAATATCCGGATTGAGGGAAAAGTGAGGGGCAATATTATTTCCAAATCAAAAGTCGCGCTGGGAAACAGCAGTCACGTGGATGGCAACATTACAGCGCAGAATGCCGATATCGAAGGTGAGGTGAAAGGGAAAATTGAAATATCCGAAATGCTGGTATTGAAATCAACATCGGTTGTGCATGGAGATATTATTTCCGGGAAACTGGTGGTCGAGACGGGTGCCGTGTTTAATGGAAGTTGCAAAATGGGCGCGGCAGTTAAAGACATCAAATCCGGTGAAAATGGAACCCGCACCCACAGACCCGAAGAAGCCAAGGCCCTCTAACGCCTACGCAAAGTATAGTAGTCTCGGTTTGCAATTGTTTGGCTCCATTGGACTTTCGGCCTGGGCCGGTCACAAACTGGATCACGTCTTTGGATTTCAATTTCCGGTTTTTTTGCTTTCTTTGGTGTTGGGAACTTTTTTAGGCATGATGGTTATGGTATACCGGTTCACCAATAAAGACTAGACTTTGATTAAGTTTTCTATCAGCCTGACTTTATTGGCCATCACGCTCCTCGAAATTGTGTACGCGGCACAAAAGCATGATTGGTTCAACTCATCACCCTCCTATGCTCTTGAAATCGTTTCTTTTCTAGGGATTTCCATGGTCACTATTTTTTATTTTCTCAATAAACGTTCGGATTCATCTTCGTTTACTCAGGCTTATCTTTTGTCTATTTTTTTGAAAATGCTACTCTACAGTGGCGTTATCCTTTTTATTATTCTCAAAGACAGAACAGGAGCCGTCGGGAACGTAATTCTTTTTTTGGTTTGCTACGTGTTGTTTACCGCTCTTGAAGTGGGGTTCCTTTTCAAGGCGGTCAACAAATAAGTCGTCAGAACTTCTGCCCAAAAAAAATCAAATCATTTTTTTTTGGGGTATTAATCAATATTTTTGCAGCAAAATAAAGTAGCTTACGCAACGCCTTGATGAAAAGACTGTTATTCTCCAACACGTGCATTTTCACCCTTTTTTTGATTCTACTGATTCGCTTTTCCGGCTTTGCCCAAGAACGTCCGGAAACCAAACCTGATACTCTTCTGGCGCCACAACAGGCGGAAATCAAGGAAGAATTTAAAGTCAGTGAAATCATTCTCGAACACGTGATGGACTCGCATCGATGGCACTTGACCAAAAGTCTGATTATCCCGTTGCCCGTGATTGTTTACACTTCTGAAAAAGGACTTGATATTTTTTCTTCCGGACATTTTTACCAAGATCATAAGCTTGTCGAGTATAATGGGTATCGCATGAGCGGCGAAAAGATTTTTCTCGCCCCATCCGAAAAGCGTGTTCTTGATCTTTCGATTACCAAAAATGTAGTCATGCTTTTTATCAATGCGTTTCTACTCCTTCTGGTCGCGTTTGCCGTTGCCCGTTCCTACAGAAAAAGTACCGGAAAAGCGCCTCAGGGCATTCAGTCTTTTGTTGAGCCGGTTATTTTTTTTATCAAAGACGGTATTGCAAAACCAAGCATTGGTCCCAAATACGAAAAATATCTTCCTTATTTGCTCACCCTTTTCTTTTTTATCCTTTTCGGGAATCTATTAGGACTATTACCAGGTTCAGGAAATCTTACCGGTAATATTGCCGTCACACTGATATTGGCTGTCCTGACTTTTCTTATTACCAACTTTAGCGGAAATAAGACGTATTGGGGTCATATTTTCTGGACCCCCGGCGTTCCTCTCTGGCTGCGTCCATTGATTTTCTTGGTAGAATTGATCAGCGTTTTTACAAAGCCATTTTCACTCACGGTACGGCTTTTTGTGGCAATTACTGCGGGGCATATCGTATTACTTGCGTTGCTGTGTCTCACATTTATTTTTGAAAGCTGGTGGGTTGGGATTGGCGCTACTATCTTCGTTGTGCTGATCAGTCTGATTGAATTACTGGTAGCCGGAATTCAAGCGTACGTCTTTACTCTCTTTACCGCTCTTTATATTGGATCGGCGGTAAAGGAGCACGAGCATGAGTACGCGCATTAAATTGATTTATTTTAAGTAATGAAGATACCCGGGATCGTCCCGGATTTTGTTTCACTTTAAACGCTAAGAGTATGTTGTTTTCACTTTTATTGGACATTAGCTACGCTATCATGGGAGCAGGTATTGGTGCAGGTCTGGCTGCCATTGGCGCTGGAATTGGAGTAGGCCGTATCGGTGGCTCTGCGATGGAGGCCATGGCCCGTCAGCCTGAATCGGCCGACAAACTACAGGGATCCATGCTTGTCATCGCCGCTCTGGTGGAAGTAGCCGCGCTTTTTGCGCTCGTTATTTGTCTGCTCATCTCTTTCAAGGGATAGGCCCATTGAAACTTGCCTTAGGCAATGGGCCGGGCAGGTTTCTTTTTAATGGAATTAGAAATTTGACCCATAACAATATAGTACTATGGATTTACTAACCCCTGGAACCGGTCTTCTCTTTTGGCAATTCGTCGTCTTCATTGGCTTGTTTCTTCTCCTCGCCAAAATGGCCTGGAAGCCGATTTTGGCTTCCCTGAAAGAAAGAGAAACGTCAATTCAATCCGCCCTTGACTCGGCCGAGAAAGCCAGGTTGGAAATGGCTTCCCTGAAGTCGGACAATGAGAAATTACTCAAGGTGGCACGGGAAGAACGAGACAAAATCCTGAAGGAAGCCAGAGAAGCGGCAAGCCGGTTGCATGATCTGGCTCAGGCCGATGCAAAGAAAAACGCCGACAAGATCCTGGAAGACGCTAAGGCCGTTATCCAAATTGAAAAACAAGCTGCATTACGCGATGTACGTGCTCAAGTCGCTTTGTTCTCCATCGAAATCGCAGAGAAACTCATTCAGAAAAATCTTTCCACCGACGCATCACAAAAACAACTGGTGGAAGGTTTCATCCAGGATCTAAAATTCAACTGATACATGGCCAGTCAGCGCGTAGCATCACGATATGTAAAGTCACTGCTGGGGTTGGCTGTGGAGCAGGGCACTTTGGAGGCCGTGCACACCGATATGCAGTTATTTTCGCGCGTTTGCTCGGAAAACCGGAATCTCACCACAATGCTGAGGAACCCGGTGATCCGTCACGAAACAAAAAGGAGCATCCTGGAAAAGGTATTTACCGGAAAAGTAAATAAACTCACCCTGGCGATCATGGATATCCTCACCCGCAAGAATAGGGAATTTCTATTGCCCCTGATCGCCCATGAATTCCATACGGCGTACGATGAATACAAGGGCATTGGAAGGGCCTCGATCACGACAACAATCCCCATGGATCCTCAGGTAAGATCGGAAATTGAATCGATCGTCAAAAAACTCAGCGACAAAAAAGAGGTGGAAGTGGAAGAAAAAGTGGATACGGAATTAATCGGAGGATTTATCCTCCATGTCGGCGATCGCCAGATTGACGCTTCCATTAAAAGTAAGCTGAAATTGTTGAAATTGAAATTCAGCGAGAACCCTTATGTAAGAGAACTATAAATTCAAAAAAAGAATCTGGAATTATGGCAGAAATCAGACCCGAAGAGGTATCCTCAATATTACGCGAACAACTATCTCACGCCCGCACCGATGCCGAGTTGGAGGAAGTAGGAACTGTGCTGACCATCGGAGACGGTGTTGCGCACATTTACGGACTTACCCAGGCGCAAGCCGGCGAACTTCTTGAATTTGAAAATGGGCTGAAGGCACTCGTCCTCAATCTGGAAGAAGACAACGTCGGAGCCGTATTGCTCGGCGAGTCGCAGGGAATCAAAGAAGGCGCCATTGTTAAAAGAACAGGCCAAATAGCCTCCATAAAAGTAGGGGATGGATTGCTCGGACGGGTCGTGGATACACTCGCTAAACCGATCGATGGAAAAGGTCCGGTGCCGGGTGAATTATATGAAATGCCTTTGGAACGCAAAGCGCCCGGAGTCATTTTCCGACAACCGGTAAATGAACCTTTGCAAACGGGAGTAAAAGCGATCGACTCCATGATTCCGATTGGCCGCGGCCAGCGGGAGTTGATTATCGGTGACCGCCAAACGGGGAAAACAGCCGTCGCCCTGGACACCATTATCAATCAGCGGGAATTCCACGAAAAAGGGCAAACGGTTTATTGTATTTATGTGGCCATCGGACAGAAAGCGTCTACGGTGGCCGCCGTAGCAGCTACATTGGAAAAAACAGGAGCGATGCCCTATACGGTCATTGTTTCGGCTTCGGCTTCGGATCCAGCCCCCATGCAGTTCTTCGCCCCGTTTGCCGGTGCCGCTATCGGAGAATTTTTCCGTGACACCGGGCGCCCTTCGCTGGTCATCTATGACGATTTATCCAAGCAGGCAGTTTCGTATCGCGAAGTCTCTCTTTTATTGAGAAGGCCTCCCGGCCGTGAAGCCTACCCCGGTGATGTATTTTATCTACACTCCCGACTCCTGGAAAGAGCAGCGAAGATTATTAACAACGATGAACTGGCAAGCAAGATGAACGACCTTCCGACGTCCATCAAACATTTAGTGAAAGGCGGAGGTTCTTTGACCGCCCTTCCGATCATCGAAACACAAGCCAATGACGTCTCGGCGTATATCCCGACGAATGTTATCTCCATCACGGACGGTCAGATTTTTTTGGAAACCAATTTATTCAATTCCGGTATTCGCCCGGCCATCAACGTAGGGATTTCAGTTTCGCGCGTAGGAGGATCGGCTCAGATCAAATCGATGAAAAAAGTCGCCGGGACGTTAAAATTGGATCAGGCACAATTCCGCGAATTGGAGGCCTTCTCCAAATTCGGGTCCGACCTCGACGCGTCGACCAAGTTAATCATTGAACGTGGCCGCCGTAACACGGAAGTACTGAAGCAACCTCAATACGCTCCGGTACCCGTGGAGGAACAAGTGGCAATGATTCTCGCCTCCACGAGAGGATATATGGATAAAGTATCGGTGCCTGATGTCAAAGAATTCGAAGTGGAGTTCATCGGTTTGTTGCGGGCTCAGCATAATTCCATACTGGAGAATTTCCACGGCGGAAAATTTGAAGATTCGGATGTGGAGACGGTTAAAAAAGTAGCCACCGAACTGGCATCCAACTATAGTAAATAAGATTCACTAACCGACAATTAGATCATGGCCAGTTTAAAAGAAGTTAAGTCTCGGATTACGTCGGTGATGTCCACGCAACAAATTACCAAAGCTATGAAAATGGTGGCCGCGGCCAAGTTGCGTAAATCGCAGGACAAGGTTATTCAGATGCGACCTTATGCGAAAAAACTCTCGGCCATTTTGCAAAATCTTTCCGGAGCCGATGATGAGGGAGGACAAAACTGGTACAGCGCGGTTCGTGAGGAAAAGAAAATTCTTATCGTCCCCATTAGCGCTGACCGTGGATTGTGCGGTTCTTTTAACAGCAATATTTTTAAAACCACCCTTTCCCTTATCCAAAACAAATACGCCACCCCGTTGAGCAAGGGAAATGTAATGATCTTACCCATCGGCAAGAAGTCTCTGGAGTTTTTTACGAAACGGAGCATGCCGGTCGTTGGTGACTATTGGAACATCTTCTCTGCTCTTTCATTCGAGAAAGTGACGGGCGTTGTTAACTATTTGATGGATTCGTTTCAGAAGGGGCATTATGATAAAATTGAACTCGTGTATAACGAATTCAAAAATGTAGCCACACAGCTTTTGCGAACCGAGCAATTCCTACCTGTCGTTCCCGTTAAAATGGAAAAAACACAGGCCATGGAGTACATCTATCAACCTAACCGTGAAGAGATCATTAACGGCATCATCCCCAAGTCTTTAAAAACACAGTTCTTCAAAGCGGTGCTGGACACAGATGCCTCCTTTAACGGAGCTCAGATGACGGCCATGGATAAGGCTACCGAAAATGCTGGCGAGTTATTAAAAGAACTAAAATTGACGTACAACCGCACCCGTCAGGCGGCCATCACCAAAGAGATTTTGGAAATCGTGGCTGGAGCCGAAGCCTTAAAATCGGCCTAACAAAAAGACTCTTAAAAGTATACCCGGAACTCAGCATAGGCTTTTTTATATTTGGTTTTAATGATCATGGTCTGACGATCTGATCCGGATGTGTGAATGTGGCGTTCCCATGGCAAAACTGGTTCAACTTTACCGGATACTCAACCTATTAAGCTTGGACGTAGCATCGGGTGCAGTTGTCTCCGCATTATTTTTTGCCCGGCTGATGAACGTCCACGTCCGACCCTTTGGGTTTGTCTGCCTAGGTCTGACGGTCTGGATCATTTATACGGCCGATCACTTGTTCGACGTGTGGACCATAAAAATCCCGGCTTCTACAGCGCGTCACAAGTTTCATCAGGATAATTTCAAACTTCTTAGGATAGTTCTTTTGACTATGATCACTGTCGATCTGATCCTCACTGTCTTTATCGAAACACCGGTATTTCACTGGGGGCTTGGGTTAACCGGAATTGTCTGTCTTTATTTCATTGTTCAGTCAAAGCTCAAATTCGTAAAAGAATTCGTGGGGGCCTTGCTCTATTCAGCAGGGATATTGCTCCCTTCCTGGCCTGTGGCCGAAAAACCACTTTCTCCTTTAATATTACTACTGATGGGTCAGTTTCTAATTACGGCATTAATCAATTTGATTTTGTTCTCGTGGTTTGATTACCAACGTGATTTGCAGGATCGCCGCGAATCGCTAGTTACCTTTCTTGGTCACCGTATCGGAAAATTTCTGCTTATAGGCCTGTTTCTGGTCCAAGGATCGATTACGGTATATCTTCGAATGCACTCGCAGGATCCCGTCGTGGTCATGGTTTTCGCCATGATGAACCTTGTTTTAGTATTCATTTTTTGGGAAAGCAATTTTTTTTCCCTTGACGATCGCTATCGATATGCAGGAGACGCTGTTTTCTTTTTCCCTTTAATTTACCTGGTGGCGTGATCTCAGGCATCCAACCGAATTTTGACAGAATTGCTCCTTTTTATGATCGGATAGCATCCCTCGCTTTCTTCGGAAGCATTCTTCGTTCTCAAAAGTTCTTTTTGGATCGTATTCCCCAACAGGCAAACGTGCTGGTGTTAGGAGGTGGTACCGGAGAGTTTTTACTTCGGCTGATAAAAGTGAATCCGCTATGTCAGGTTTGGTATATTGATTCCTCGGCGAAAATGATTTGCCGCGCACGCCGAAAGATGAAAAATTCAAGTCAGTTGCATTTTATTCACGGAACGGAAGAAATCATTCCTATGGAAATAAAATACGATGCAGTGATCACCTTTTTTTACCTTGACTTATTTGGAGATGACAAACTGCAGCATGTTGTAGAAAAAATCAGAGCATCCTTAAGAACGAATGCGCTATGGTTAGCATCCGATTTTGTTACCATGAGCAACGTGTGGTCACCGCTCTTTCTAAAACTGATGTATGCCTTTTTCAAATGGGCCTGCGGGATTGAGGCCAAAAAACTCCCTGATTGGAAAAATCATCTGTCTAACTCAGGATTCACGCAAGTGTATAAAAATCCCTTTTATGCAGGATTCATTGAAAGTTGTGTCTACCGGTAACGCCAGAAACAGGTCACCCTTTGTCACTTGGATTTTTTCTCCCTTTCTGAAGCTTTTCCCGGGTTTGCCGCAATCTTTTTTCCCTGGTTTCGGGTCGTTGGGCAGAAACAATCCACCGGACATATTCTTTGCGATTGGTGTAGGAAAGAGAATCAAAAAAAACTTTGAGTTTGGGATTTTTCTGAAATAGTTTTTGAAGTTCTGATGGAGCCTCAACCATCCGTTCTTCCGTGTCGCGCTCGACGGTGACCTTTACCGTGTCACCGACTTTTTTGCCGATGGCTTTGCGTACATCTTGTCGTACTCCAATCATGTGGCATCCCAACCCCATGTTGGCTAGTATCCCCCGATATTCATAACCATCAAAAGTGGCTTTTACTTTGACGTGACTCCGCGTGCCATATAATTCTTCAACATTGAATGGAAATGATACAAACGCAGTGTTCATATCCGGTTGGTGATTTTCAAGGACGGCTTCAAAAACCTTCCTGGCACTTGAAGGAGGCATTTTTTTCGGAATTGGTAATTGACGTAAACCTGACAAGAAAAATTCTCGGTGCTAAATTACTTAACATTTCCAAAAACAGAAATCCGGACCTGGCGGATCTTGAAACCTTCTATTTTGTTCATTTTCTTACGTTTTAGCCAATTGTATTAGACCGATCCCTTATATTGGTCTTTCGCTTAAATCTTTATGAGCAAAGTGAACGTGACCCAGCAAAATAACATGCAGCATATCGTTGATAAGTTGCCCGCGGTTATTTTTGAATACACGGTTTTTCCCGATGGCTCCCGTGATTTTACGTATGTGAGTCCTCGTTGCGAGGAAATCTTAGGGCTTAGCCAGGAGGTTATTCTGAATGGAGTTTTGCCCATTAAGAATTATGTACACCCTGATGATTGGGGACGACTCTCCGCCAGTTTAGAAGAAAGCATAGTATCATTAAGGGAATGGAAATGGGAAGGACGAATGCTTCATCAGGAGAAAACCCTCTGGATGGAAGCAAATGGCGTTCCCACAAAAATGGAGGATGGCCGGGTAGCCTGGAGTGGAATAATTACAGATATAACACAACGTAAGGAATTGGAACGTCGGAATCGTGAGGCAGAGAGGAGTTATCGCGATCTCTTGGAACAAATCCCCCTTGGCGTTGGGATACACAAAAAAGGGAAATTAATTTATGTTAATAGTTATGCCATGAAATTAATGGCAGCCGGCCAACCGGAAGATATGGTTGGAAAAAATGTTATCGATTTTGTTCATCCACACTACAGAGAACTCGCTATTTCCCGCGTGCAGCAAGCTCTTGCCGGTGAAATAGCTCCGGTGATGGAAGAGAAATACATCCGGGTGGACGGTAAGATAATTGATGTGGAAGTTTCTTCCCATCCCTTCACTTATGAAGGTGAGCCGGCGGTACAGGTTATTGTAAAAGACATTACCGATAAAAAAGAAGCGGAAGAAACCAGTCGGAAGGCGGAGACTTTATTTTCGCAACTCTTTCAGAATTCTCCATTTGCCATTGTTATGCTGAATGATAAGGGCACCGTGGTCCAAATCAATAAAGGGTTTGAAGAAATGTTTGGCTTTACGGAGAGAGAACTTTCCGGAAAGGAATTAAATCAATTTATAGTTCCGGATGACCGGGTATCGGAAGGCAATGATCTGAATAGTTTGATTACCAGCTACAAAGTAATCAGGATTGAGACCAGCCGGATTCGCAAAGATGGCGTTTCCCTTTCCGTTATTATTTACGGCGTTCCCGTTCACATCGATGATACGACCATCGGCATTTTTGGCGTGTATGTGGATATCACAGAACAAAAAAAGATTGAAGAAGAATTAAAAATCAGAAATACAGAACTTGACAATTTTGTATACAAAGTTTCCCATGACTTGCGGGCTCCGCTTTCTTCGGTTCTCGGATTGGTAAACCTCGCCAGACTACCTGGAAATGACGATAATTTAAAGGAATACCTCCCATTAATTGGGCAAAAAGTTATGCAGTTAGATCATTTTATCAGTGATGTGCTTAGCCATTCCAAGAATTTAAAGCTCGACGTAAAAATTGGAAAAATCGATTTTGAAGACGTTATCCATCAAACGTTTAAAAATCTAAGCTACCTTGAAGGCACCCGTTTGATCCGGAAAGAAGTCGCCATTGAAGGCGAAGAATTTTACAGCGATCCCTGGAGAATAGAGGAAATATTCAGAAATCTTATCTCCAACGCGGTGAAATACAGAAATCTAAATCATCCGGCTCCCTCCATTCATATTTTCATTCGACAAACATTGCCAGCGGCGGAGATCATTTTTAAAGACAATGGAATTGGAATCGCCCCAGCCGACCGGATCCGAATTTTTGAGATGTTTTACCGCGCCAGCGAACAATCGGAAGGCTCGGGCCTCGGTCTTTATATCGTAAAAAATGCCGTCGATAAATTGGGAGGTGAAATCGTTGTGGAAAGTGAAAAAGGCGTGGGTACCACGTTTACTATTACGATTCCTAATCAACCTTCACCGGAAAACTCATAAATCATTCATGCAAATTATCGAAGTGGTTACCCGTCAGGATAAGGATGAGTTTCTTCTGTTGCCGGTCCGGTTGTATAAAAATACGCCTGCCTGGATTCGTCCGCTGGACAAGGACGTGGAAAGTGTTTTTGATCCTGAACAAAACAAGACTTATCGTCACGGGAAATGTGTCCGTTGGATAATAAAGAACAAGGAACATCAAACGGTAGGAAGAGTGGCGGCCTTCATTGACCAAAAAACGAAATTAAAGGGCAATGAGCAGCCCACCGGTGGAATGGGATTTTTTGAATGCATCGAAAACAAAGAAGCTGCCTTCCTGCTTTTTGACCGATGCAAAAAATGGTTGCAAGATCAAGCGATAGAGGCGATGGATGGGCCCATCAACTTTGGCAATCGCGATCGGTGGTGGGGCCTTCTCATCGAAGGATTTGACGTAGAGCCTAACTATCAGTGTAATTATAATTTTCCGTACTACAAAGATTTTTTTGAATCCTACGGGTTTCAGGTCTACTTTTACCAACTCACCTTCGGAAGACCCATTCAGGGCGACATCAAAGAAAAGTTGAAGAATAAAGCCAACCTGATCGCCAAAGACAAGGATTACCATTTTGGCTATTTACCGAAATCAGAATGGGGAATGCTGGGGGAAAAAATTCGCTACGTTTACAATAAAGCATGGGCCAAACGCGGAGAAATTCCTGAACTCACCACACAACAGGCCAATCTCCTGGTCAAGCAAATGAAACCCATTATGGATGAGAAGTTGTTGTGGTTTGGTTACTACAAAGAAGAGCCTATTGCATTTTTTCTGTCATTGCCTGAAGTAAATCAGATTTTCAAATATGTTAATGGGAAACTGAATGGGATAGGCAAACTTAAATTCTTCTGGCACACGTTGTTCAAAACGAATAAAAAGGCTTTTGGAATATTATTTGGTGTGACGCCTGAGCATCACGGCAAAGGTGTGGACGGTGCGATTATCGAAACCTTCCGCCAAATGGCTCAGAAGAAGGGCTTTCCCTATGTCGATTACGAAATGAATTGGATTGGAGATTTCAACCCGAAAATGATTCGCGTGGTTGAGCAAATCAACGCACCAATTGTGAAGAAGCATGCTACCTACCGCAAATTGTTTGATGAATCAAAGCCCTTCAAACGGATGCCGCTGGTTAGATAATTTAATCCGGGACAAGGATCCCTGCCTGAATTCGTTTGCAGAAAATATTCTTTCATTAAACCCCTGAGTTATGTCCCCGAACTTGTATTTTAGGCAACAGAGTTAGTCGGAATGAGTCAAGCAGCGCTATTTGAGAACTACCCCATACCTTCAGGGACCTGGGACGAAATGTACGATTTGAGTAGCGTCCGCGTCCCGTACCAGGGCGTTTACGATTTTTTGCGCCATATTCCACTGGACGAATTAAACCAAAAAGAGGACCTTGCTAAACGGCTCTTCATGAGTCAGGGAATCACGTTCACTGTGTACTCCAGCGGCGAAGGTGTTGAAAAAATATTTCCGTTTGACATCATACCCCGCATTATCATGGCTTCGGAGTGGGAATTCATAGAACGCGGTATTAAGCAACGATTACGGGCCCTGAATTTATTTTTAAGAGACGTCTATCATGAACAATTCATCATCAAAGACGGTATTGTACCCATCGAGCTGATTTACTCGTGCCCTCATTTTCTGCGCGAAATGCAGGGCGTAAATGTCCCGTTCGATATTTATGTTCACATCGCCGGTATTGATTTAATTCGCGATCATGACGGGACGTTTTATATTTTAGAGGACAATCTCCGCACGCCCTCCGGAGTTTCTTACATGATTGAAAACCGCGAAATTACCAAGCGGATCTTTCCCGATCTTATCCCGCGAAATAACGTCAGACCCGTCACCCACTACCCTCACATCCTTCACAAGAACCTCGTTTCACTCTCTCCACGGCAAGTCGCAAACCCCAGTATCGTATTGCTCACTCCGGGGATGTATAATTCAGCCTATTTTGAACACTCTACCCTCGCCCGGCTGATGGGCGTAGAATTGGTTGAAGGCCGTGATCTCATAGTCGACAACCACCGCGTTTTCATGAAGACTACCGTCGGTCTTCAACAGGTCGACGTCATTTACCGGAGAGTCGATGACAGTTTTCTAGATCCCTTGGTCTTTAATCCTCAAAGCGCCTTAGGTGTATCCGGGATTTTATCAGCGTATCGAAAAGGAAATGTGGCCATTGTTAATGCGTTGGGCAATGGCGTTGCCGACGACAAAGCAATTTATGTTTATGTTCCTGATATGATCCGGTATTATCTCAACGAAGAACCTCTTTTAAAAAATGTGCCCACCTTTCAATTAGGTAACGTCGATGAGCGAAACCACGTGCTGGAAAATATCTCCAAAATGGTCGTTAAGAAAACGAATGAATCCGGAGGATACGGAATGCTCATGGGACACGAAGCCTCCGATGTGGAGATCGCGAATTATAAAAATGAGATTTTAAAAGATCCTCGTCAATTTATTGCTCAGCCCGTGATCAGCCTGTCCTGTGCCCCGTGCTATATTGACGGTAAAGTACAGCCCCGCAGACTTGATCTAAGACCTTTTGCGTTGTGCGGGCCGCAAGGTATTGAAATTGTCCCAGGGGGTTTAACAAGAGTTGCCCTGCGCGAGGGCTCTTTGGTGGTCAACTCTTCACAAGGTGGAGGAAGTAAAGATACCTGGGTTCTGTCGGTCTGATTATGTATAAAACCCATTTCAATTTTTTTTCATGTTAAGCCGGGTAGCCGATTCGTTATATTGGATGTCGCGCTACATGGAGCGCACCGATGGTATCCTTCGCATGCTCAAGATCAATTATGCCTCCTCGCAGGACGACAGCCATGAATTCACCTGGCGACCGGTCTTAAAAATTTTCAGCCATCTTGATGACACAGAAATTTCCAAGCTGGAAAAAAATAACGGCGTTCTTCAATTCATGGTCGTTGATAAGGAAAATCCCGATTCCGTTCTTAACATGGTGACCCAATCACGGGAGAATGCGCGTTCCGTGCAGGACCACATCACCAAAGAACTGTGGCAAAGTTTGAATGAATTTTACCATATCGTCCGGGATGATAAGCTCGAACGCTTTCTAAAAATGGAAGATCCGATAACGGTGCTGGATTCTTTAATCCGGGAAGGAGTCCTGTACTACGGAACCGCTGAAATCACGATGTCGCGTGGCGAGGGAATGTGTTTTATGAACATCGGTAAATATTTAGAGCGGGCTATCCAGTCGGCCGATATCCTGGATGTCAAATTCAGCGACTTATCATTTACCCTGGATAAAACAACGGATACCACCTATTGGAAATACCTTTTGCTCTCGATCTCGGGTTACGAATTGTACTTGAAAAATTACCGTTCGGGCTTTGAGGCCCGCAATATTATGGACCAGATCTTATTCGACAGCAACTTTCCACGGTCGGTACTTTATTCCGTAAGCCAGCTGCAGCATTATTTTGAGCGATTAAAGAATGATCACAACCTGGCAAGTTTTGAAACCGTCCGTTTTATGATTGGACGAATTTGCAGCAAAGTACAATTTTCAAATGTTCAGTCGGTTTCAGAGGTCGGACTTCATACGTATCTCAAACAATTGAAACAGGAGTTGAATGACGTAGGAAAAGTTCTAACTCAACTGTATTTTGCCTATACCTAAACCTTGATTCAGGATTAATTATGTCAAAATTCAAAATCCGCCATGTGACAAAATATATTTATGAAGTCCCGGTGCGTGACAGTGCTAACCAGATTATGTTGTATCCTATCAAGGACGATTATCAGGATGTACTGGAACACACCCTATGGATTACGGGCAACCCTATGGTGGAAATATATCATGATTATTTCGGGAACGAGGTGGGGACGTTTACTCATGTGCAACCTCATCAGGAATTAGTCATCGATTCGAAATTGGTCGTCGTAACAAAAGCCAAGCCCCTTCCGGTCGATGCTGCCCCGGCAGACGAGCAATGGAGAACACTGGAACAACTAAGGAACCATCCCAACTATATTGACTTCCTGAAGCAGGAGTATTTCGGAGCTCTCGAAGAAGTAAAATCCCTTGTCGAGATTGAACGTTGCAAAAACTGTTCGCCACTGGTTTCCGCCAAAGAATTCTGTGCTTACGTCTATGAGAATTTTAATTATAAAAAAGGAATTACCACCGTAGAAACCACGCTGGATGAGGTCTGGAAAATAAAATCGGGAGTATGTCAGGATTTCGCGACTATTCTCCTGGTGATGCTACGTTTAATCAATATTCCTTCACGTTACGTGAGTGGATATATTTGTGCCAACAAAAGCAATATGCGCGGAGAAGGGGCTACCCATGCCTGGGTGGAGGCCTATATGCCCTTTGACGGTTGGATAGGACTTGATCCAACTAATAATTGTTTGGTCAACGAAACCCATGTGCGACTGGCGGTAGGAAAAAATTTCTCAGATTGTTCTCCCGTGAAAGGAACATACCGGGGCATTTCCGACCACACCCTGGAAGTAGCCGTATCGGTTTCCTACGAGGACGGAAAAACAACAGAAGGCACCAATGAGGTAGAACACGCTGGCGTCATTTCATCTTTTTCAAAAAACTCATATCGCCGCCATCAGGAAATGCAAATGCAGCAGTGAGGATCAGGATTTACGGGATCATGGAATTTTAGGATCAGTAATTAGTTGAATTAATTTCGCCCATCCATCACCTCGGTAATGAGGCAATCTCACACAAAAAGATAATCATGAATCAAAAAAATCCCGCGGATTCAAAGCAAAATGAACGACCATGCTTTATTTGGATTCAGGATGCGGCGATCTTCATTACCGCCTCAATAAACCGGTCCAGATCTTTGGTGGTTGTAAACACGTTGGGCGATACGCGAACAGCACTTACATTCTCCCATACAATGGAAACGGTGTGAATCTGATACTCGCTGAAGAGCTTGGAGGAAATATCCCCCGGGGCTATTCCATCAACACTGAATGTGCCGAGCGCGCAGGAATATTCAGGCTTAAGCGAAATATGAAGTTTGACGCGGGGATTTTTAGTTACGGCCTCGCACCAATATTTTTTCAAAAAATGCAATCGCTCCTGTTTGCGCCGGCCGCCGATCGCGTTATGAAAATCAATAGCTTGACCAATGGCCTGCTCGGGCGCAAAGGAGCGGGTTCCTAATGCTTCAAACTTCCGGATATCACCGCTTTGCGGTTTGTCATTCGGAAAAAGGGGCCAGGTCTTTTCAATATGTTCTTTGCCGATGTACATCAGGCCCGTGCCAAACGGAGCACAGAGCCATTTGTGAAGACTTGCACCAAAATAATCGCAGTTAAGATCCGATATTTTGTAGTCCATCTGAGCAAAAGAGTGGGCGGCATCTACGATGCTCAGGACACCCCGTTTGCGTGCTTCTGCGCAAAGTTTGGCGGCCGGAAGAATTTGTCCGGTCCACGTCATGAGGTGGGTGATGTGCCATATTTTGGTTTTTGGAGTTGTGGCGTCCACATACGCTTTGATGACGCTATCGTCATCCTCAAAAGGAAGAGCCAGGTTGATCCAATTGATCTTGACCCCCTGCCGGAGTTCCCTCTGCTTCCAGGCATGGATCATATTGGGATAATCCAGTTTGGTCATTACAATTTCATCACCCCGGTTCATGTCGATGCCCCAGGTAAAGGTGCCCAGGCCTTCAGTCGTGTTGCGATTGATAGCTAGTTCCTCGGCAGATGCTCCAGCGAGATCGGCCAATTTCCTTCGGAGCGGCTCCCTGCCTTTGTCAAGAATTTGCCACATGTAATACGTGGGTGTTTCATTGCTCAAATGATAATACCGGTCTACGGCATCCTGTACTACTTTGGGCTGGGGGCTGCATCCCCCGTTGTTAAGATTGAGAAGGTTGGGCGACACGGTATAGGCCTGTGCCATTCGCGCCCACAAATCCTCATCATCGGCTGCTTCCAGAGGTGATTTTTTATTCAAGGATAGCAGGGCGTCGGAAAGATCTTCGGCTACGGCCTGGCTCACAAAAGGAGATAATGTCATGGCCCCGGCGAAACTGAGGGACTTTTGGAAAAAGGATCGTCGTGAAGTCATACGCGATTAGGTTAAAGAGATGAAGGTAATGATTTTTTAATCACCATCGGAAGTAACGTTTTTTGAAATCAGACAAACGTCATACTTAGAATTCCGAGCAGCATGATGATCTTACAAAACAAACTCAAACTATAGAAATCCTTGACGGTATCGGCACGAATCAATCGAACCCAGAGCCAACCCAGGGGTAAAAACAAAAAGACGATCAAATAGTACATCGGCAACCCAACAAAAAAAAGATTGAGCGCGATGACTGACGTTCCGAACACGATCAGTAAACCAAAAACAGTCACTTTCGTCTTCCGGATGCCCCAGACAATCGGCAAGGTTCTGCAGCCAAACGTGTTATCGCCTTTCAAGTCTTCGATATCCTTGATGATCTCCCGGATGAGCGTCATAAAAAAAGCGAATACGGCATAAATCGTCACCAACTGTTGGTTGACTCCGTAAAGCACATTAATCAGTTCTATGGAAAGGCCGGTCAGGAATGCCACCGTAAAATTACCGACAAAAGGTTGTCGTTTAAAATTGTTGGAGTACACCCATAAAACAAAGGAAGAAAGAAAATTGACAACCCCGATTTTCCAGTTCAATAAAAAACCAATGGATACCCCTGAAAAGGAAAGAACCGTATGAAAAAAAATCGCATACCGTCGGGTAATGCTTTTCCCGATGACGACGCGATCCGGTTTATTAATAAGATCAATTTTTATATCATAGTAATCATTGATGACATACCCCGCTGCTGCAATGAGAATGGTGGAGATGGATAGTAAAAAAAGCCTTCCATCCTGAAAAAGTCGGATGTCAATCAAAAACCCGGCAGTAAAGTACTGTGCAAAACCAATGACGGCCAGGTTCCAAAACCGGGTCAGGCGAAGCATGGCCGGAAAGGTGAATCTCAGGGTCCGCAGTGCAAGCATATTGCAAAGGTAAATGGATTCCGAGAGCGGGACGCAAAAATCCGGAATCAGTCTCTCCCGTCAAAGCCCATGTTGTGGGTAAATAATGTATTTTTGCCTCAACTCAATCGTCCCAAATCCTACTTTTGGTTACCTCATGTATAGTGCAACAGTCAATCAGAAAAAATTTGAAATTATAACAGAAGAAGGCAATTTGATTTTGGATGGTCAACCTCTGAATTGGGACATGGTCAAAATCTCCGGCGCGTACTTTCACATTTTATATCAAAACAAAAGCTACCGCGCCGAGGTGGTGAGTGCCGATCCGGTTACGAAAATTTTTACGATTAAAATCAACGGACATCTCTGCACGGTACGACTCAGCGATAAATTGGATTTATTGCTCGAGAAGATGGGGATGAACGTTGCCGCGGGAAGTAAAATCAATTCCATCAAAGCTCCCATGCCCGGATTGATCATCGACCTTAAAATCAATGCCGGTGATCCCGTAAAGCCGGGTGATCAACTCCTTATTCTGGAGGCAATGAAAATGGAGAACATCATCAAATCTCCGGGCGAAGGGATTGTTAAAAAAGTAAATGTAAAGAAGGGAGATAGCGTAGAGAAGGGGCAAGTTCTGATAGAATTTTGAATGATTGGCGCGAGGAAGGTCTTCCGTACATTCCCGGAAGCTCCGGCTTATCATTATCGAATCAAGGGTCAAAGTGTTCCCGGAAAATCTGGAAAATCGTGTCAATCCTGACCTAAAATCCGCATATTTGCGGGGTTTCATCAGTTTCAGCATGAAGTACAAGCGCATTCTACTCAAACTCAGCGGCGAGGCCCTGACCGGTTCCAAGCAAAGCAATATCGATCCGGCTGTGCTGGAGCAATACAGTCTTGAAATAAAGGAAGTGAGGGAGCAGGGTACCGAGGTGGCTATTGTGATCGGCGGGGGTAATATTTTCCGTGGTGGCATGGCTGGTGCTCTGGGCATTGATCGCGTTCAGGGTGACTATATGGGCATGCTGGCAACGGTAATTAACGCGATGGCCTTACAAAGTGCGCTGGAACGCCACGGGATGTACACCCGCCTGATGTCGGGCATGAAGATGGAGCAGCTGTGCGAACCGTTTATCCGTCGCCGGGCTATACGTCACCTGGAAAAAGATCGGATCGTCATTTTTGGGGCGGGCATCGGCAACCCCTATTTCACTACCGACTCCACCGCCAGTTTGCGGGCGATTGAAATTCAGGCCGAGGTGGTTCTTAAGGGCACCCGAGTGGATGGCGTCTATTCCAAAGACCCCGAGAAATTCCCCGACGCTGTGCGGTATAAGACACTGTCGTTTCAGGAGGCGTATAGCAAGAACCTTAACATCATGGACATGACAGCTTTTACGCTTTGTATGGAAAACAAACTGCCGATTATTGTCTTTGACATGAACAAGAAAGGTAATTTGTTAAAAATTGCGAAAGGAGAAGAGGCGGGAACGCTTATCAGCTGACAAACCGCAGTCGTGGCCGATAGCCCTTTAGTTTTATGCTTCTACCTTTGTGCTTTATGCTTTTAATTTTTTTCTTTTAAAATAGTCGGTATGGAAGAAATTGAATTATATCTCGATGAAGCCAAAGATCAGATGAACAAAGCTCTCCATCATGTCGCGCATGAGTTGACCAAGATTCGCGCTGGAAAAGCAAACCCCTCCATGCTGGACGGTCTTCTGGTCTCGTACTACGGCGTGATGAGCCCGTTGAATCAGGTCTCCTCAATGACCACCCCTGATGCGCGCACCATTTTCATCAAACCGTGGGAGAAGAACCTGATTCAGGAAATTGAAAAATCGATATTGGCTGCCAACCTTGGCCTCAATCCGCAAAATGACGGGCAGCAAGTCATCATTAATATCCCCATGCTCACCGAAGAGAGAAGAAAACAACTTGTGAAACAAGTAGGCCAGGAATGCGAACACGGCAAGGTGAGTATCCGGGCTATTCGCAAAGAGACTAATGAATCGCTCAAGAAGATTAAGGGTGCCGCTGAAGATGATTTGAAAAATGCGGAAGATAATGTTCAGAAGCTCACGGATGAGTTCATCGGTAAAGTGGATGGATTAATGAAGAGAAAAGAGGCCGAAATCATGACAGTCTGACGACCCCCGTTAGTATTTGTTTTTTTACTGACGCTGCCGTTGAGGCTTATTAAGTGACCGGTCAGATTTTATGCACCCCATTTTATTCAAATTTGGCTCGTTTACAATTTTCACCTATGGGTTTTGCATTGCCGTAGGGGCAATTTTGGGCTTTGCTTTTATGACCTGGCAAGCTCGAAAACTTTTCGGACTTACATTCGACCAGTGCAACACACTATTCCTCTTGTTGGTCACCGCCGGCGTTGTCGGAGGTAAACTTTTTATCGTATTTGAAAATCCATCGCTATATCTCTCTCATCCCAAACTCTTATTTTCCGGAAGTGGATTCGTGTTTTATGGATCGTTGTTTTTTGCCATTCCCACAATGTTGTGGTATTTTAAGAAAAACAAGATTCCTACGCTGGCCATGCTCGACATCATGGCAATTGCTTCTTGTACCGTTCATGGCTTTGGGCGAATCGGATGTTTTATGGCGGGGTGCTGTTATGGCAAACCGACGGAAAGTTTCCTGGGTGTGGTTTTTACTAATCCGCAATGTCAGGCCGAGCCCTTGAATACGGCCCTACACCCAACTCAATTGTATGAAGCAGGACTTATTTTTTCCATTTTGATTTCATTGTTAATTCTGAGGAAGTATAAACAATTTGACGGGCAATTTTTTCTGATCTATCTCATCGTCTATGCTACTGGGCGAAGCCTATTGGAACTTTTCAGGGGTGACCTGGACCGCGGATTTATCATTGCCCATATCCTTTCTAATTCCCAATTTATTTCACTTCTCTTTATTGGGGCAGCCATTTATTACTATGTTAAATTGAACCGAAAAGTTAAATCAATTGTACCTAAAAAAAGTCACCATGGAAAATGAAGGTTTTGGTCAAAAAGTGAAACGGAAAACCAAACAATTTTTTCGTATCGCGGTAACCGTAATCCTGATTGCCTTTATCGTATTTTTTGGCTTTTCTTACTTTGCCGTATATGAGCGGGGTACCATGGCCGGGAAGGTTTTACGAGTGAGTGAACGGGGAATGCTATTCAAAACCTATGAAGGTAAACTTAACCTTGAAACGTTTGGGGCGTTGAAAGGCGCGAGTCCGATTGCTGAATCCTTTGATTTTTCCGTTGAAAAAAGTCAGGGAAATGTAGTTAAGGAACTTCAGGATGTGGCCTTAAGCGGCGAACGCGTCAATCTCTATTTTGTCAAGCGCTATATGAGTTTCCCCTGGCGTGGGGAGACGAAGTATTTTGTGGAGAAAGTAGAACGAGTCAAGTAGTTGGCCGTGCAACTGCAAGAAGTCTTGATTCTAACAGTTTATTTAGTTCCTCTTTGTGGTACTTCGTACTTACTCCCAGGGTTGAATCCGATTTTTGCGTTCAAATGTGAAATACCCAATCCTTGTAAATGGGGTTCTCGGGATTGAAATCCCGTTGTACTTCAAATGTCTCTTCGAGTATTTCTATGCCTTCGCAATTCTCCAAAAGCATATTCCGGTAGCCGGGGATAGTGCCTCCCTTTCCAGGGCCATCGACTTGCCAGCAGACGACTATAATTTTATTTTGACGAGTCTGACATATTCCGTACGGATGTACAATACGAACAAAGAATTCATTCCGGAACTTAATCTTGCAAACTTTCTGCTGTTGACAAGCATTCCAGATTTGCCGTGTCCAAAATTCCAGAGTCATTTTACCAGGATGACCTTATTGCCTTTTTCAATCATTCTACCAAAAGGTCGTAAATCATGATTCTTTTGCTTGGCAAAAACTTCAAATTCAGCAGTGTCAACGGCGTTTACAGAGATCAATAAACCTCCACTGGTCTGTGGGTCAGCTAATATGGCGCGTTCCATATCTCCAATTGAGCTGATCTTGTGCCCATAGCTTTCCCAATTGCGATTAGTTCCACCCGGCATCGACTTTTGACGGACATAGTTGTCAAGAAAATCAAACTGAGGCACTTTATTAAATTCTATTTCGGCCGAAAGTCCGCTGCCTTCGCACATTTCGCACAAGTGACCCAGCAATCCAAAGCCGGTAACATCAGTCAGGGCATTCACATAAGGAAGCTTGCCCAAATCTGTTCCCAGTTTGTTTAAGGTAAGCATGGTATCCATCGCTATTTTCAAATGCTGTTCCAATACGATATCTTTTTTTTGAGCCGTAGTAATAATACCTATCCCAAGCGGTTTGGTGAGGTACAATGCCGACCCTTCCTTCGAGGTATTGTTTCTTTTAAGGTTTTCTTTTCTCATCTTACCGGTCACCGCCAGGCCAAACACCGGTTCCGGACAATCAATACTGTGTCCCCCTGCCAAAGGAATTCCCGCCTCCGCACAAATTTCCCTGCTCCCTTCAAGAACGCTCTTCGCCACATCAGCTCGAATTTTATCAATTGGCCATCCCAAAATAGCGACCGCCATGATGGGCTCACCCCCCATAGCATATACGTCACTAATGGCATTTACTGAAGCAATGGCGCCAAATGTAAATGGATCATCGACAATGGGCATAAAAAAATCAGTCGTGCTAACAATGCACGTCCCGTCTCCAAGATCAAATACCGCAGCATCATCGTTCGATTGGTTGCCCACCAGGAGCGACGAAAATATTACCTGAGGAGAATCGGTGTGTAAAATTTCTTCCAGGACGGCCGGAGAAATTTTGCAGCCGCAACCGGCGCCGTGGGAGTATTGGGTTAGTTTGATGGGGGACATGATTCGGCTGATCGTTGTTAGTTAGTTGTTGGAAAAGTCAACAGAAAACTGAAGTCATTTAATTAACAATTTTAGCGGAGATTAGTTATTTAAAGCCTATTTGAAAGTTAATGGCGATGATCTAAAAACCAACAACTTTCAACTAACAACCATCCCCTCCTTAAGTTCCCTGGCAAAATCACTCACATTTACTCCATCCCATGGCAACGTTAATTGAATTCTTTCATGGCGCCTGGCGATGCTTTCAAGATAGGCTTTATCGTAATAGGTCAGTAATAGCTCTATGGTGGCGGCCATATCTCCCTGAGAAAGTTTCTCCTGGGCAGCCAAATACTGCTGGCCTCCCAATTTTTTTTTTATTCTGCCCATGATTTCCAGAAATTCTCCACGATCGGCAGAACCATATTCGTCCACTAATCTTTGTATCCTTACCGTTTTGGATACTTGCACCTGAACCAACGGGCTCCTGCTCATGCAACGCCAAAAATCATCGGGCAGAAATATTTTCCCGATCGCCAGCGATTCATCTTCCACCCATATCCGTTTCGCAAAATCCATGCGAAATAATTCTTCAAATAATTCATTTTGGAATTGCTCAGTCGTCGGTTGAGGCGGCATGAGCAGTCCACCAAAGGCTGACCCTCTGTGGCGGGCCAGCTTTTCCAAATCCAAAATTTGTTCGCCTTGGGCGGCGAGCGCGTGAAGAATTTCACTTTTGCCACTTCCCGTGCATCCGGTAAGAAGTGTTATCGGATAGGGCTTCCTGAATGAAAACATAGCCGCGTTACGGTAGGCTTTATAACCTCCGTCCAGAGACCGCGATTTTATTTTCGCCATACCTACAAACTGGCAAAAATTATCAGAACGCATTCCTCCGCGCCAGCAGTGTACAAGGACTTCATTTCCCTGAGCCACTTTTTCAGTTTCAAAAATAATGTCTTTCAATCGCGGCCCCACCAAACGGAAGCCCTCTTTAATTGCTTTTTGCTGACCTTCTTGATGATAGGTCGTCCCGACCACCACCCGCTCTTCGTCATTTAGTAAAGGGATGTTGAAGGCACCGGGAATATGCCCTCCTTTGAATTCACCGGGTGAACGGACATCAATGACGGGATGGCGCTCACGAAGCTGAAGAAATTCAGAAATGGAAATAGACATGAGTCTGATCAGGTAACCAAAGTTGAGGAAATTTACGACGATCGTCGCGACCTAATCGGTGCCTTTTAGGCTTTAGCGCAATGAAATCTTTCTAATTTCCAACATTTACGGCAATATTTGTTGCTATCCCTATGCGGAATCCGTTGTCGATATACTTGCCATCGCTAAAGGCGGCAGCAGCCTCAAGTCGGAAGATGCGTAGAATTCCATCGATCCCATAACCGACTTCGGTGTAATTTTTTGAAGTCGGTGTCGCTAAGTAGTTGACAAAAATATTTTCCGTAATACCCAACAGACGCACCCATGTAATGTTGGTAACTAAAAACTTGCGGAAGTGGTAGTGTACATTAGCGGTGAAGTATTTGTCACTTGTACTATAGCGGTAATAATCCAATAACCGGAAGCTGCCCACAGGGTCGGACGTAACAAAAGGAGTTCGGTTGCCCAGAAAGTGTTGAAAATCCATAAAGTAAAGCTTATCCGCGTTCAGGAACTTGCCGGCCGTAAGCGCTATATTAAGTTTGCCGCGGATACCCATTTTGAAAGTCTGTTTCACTCCCAGTTCGACCTGATCAAACTTTACCTGACTGCCCAGGACGTCGTTGAAACCTTTGCGATAATTGAACGTAATGAGCGGAGATGTATTCTCCGAACGAAATTTGAACCCATTGAAAATGCGGTACTTTTGCCATGGGCGTGCCTCAAAGCCAATCGAACCAATTAGGGCACTATTGGGGGCAAAAGATGTGTTACTCAATTCGTTATTCGCGGGAGCATTTAGCGTGAACTTGCCTTCGTTGCTGGTAAAAATCGTATAAAAGGAATTATTGAAAAGTTCGTTACGCCTTGCCCAGGAAAGGCTTGATGTCACCGTGAAGTTATCATTGATTCGTTGCCGGTAGGCAAGATCAATATAATTACGTTCATAAAGTTTCATGAAATTATCGCCCAAAAAAAGTGTTGTGAACGTATTGACGATCGGCAGAATCGGCTCGTTACCATTGAATTGTTGTATGTACCGCCCTCCTTCCAGGGTGAGCCGCGTTTTAGGTGACCGGTATTCTGTTCTTAGAAATCCGGATACTACTTTTCGTGAAAATGCGTATCGACCTACCGGTGTTATTTCTAACCGTTTTACTTCGGGGCGTTTGTCGGGAATCAATGAATCTCGTTTCACCCAGCGCTTTGAGTAGCTTACCTTGTATATTAGGTTAACACCTTCGACGGTATTATATCCCCCAAAGGGGGTATGGATCCGGACGTCGGACGTTTTGTTTATTTTATAATGATCGCCCGTTAAAAGATCAAGAGGTTGAAAGCCTTTGCTTTTGGAGGGGTTTAGTGAATCGCCCTCTTCTCGTTTTCGCTGGACTTCAGAAATACTGTCCGTTTTTTTGTAGCCTCTCACTTCCTCTTTATCCAATGGTGTAGGACGTATTTGGGCCCAAAAAGCAGAGTCTTTCCGGTACGCCATGGAATCCACTTTATATTTGGATTCCGAGATCACCTGAGGTTCTTTTTCCTGCTTTCTTTCCTGCTTTTCATATTCTTTGACCAACTGCTTTAATTCTTTGTTGGTGACTTCCTTACCTCGTTCCAGCCTTTGCTGTAATTGCTGACCTTTCTGGCTAAACTGGCTGGTCACTTTCCTGGCTTGTTCTTTTTCCAGTTTTTCGTCAATCATCGTCATTTCCTGAGGCAAGTCGGGGTTAAGTTTAATCTTGTAGTCTTTGACGGTGGCCAGGTAACTAAATTGAAATTCAAACCCAAACACCTTGCCATCCACAACAAACTGGTTAGTTACCGGTAGCCAGGCTTTGTCCTCAATCGGACTGTAGATTTGCTTGACGATAAAATTGGCTCCCAGTTTTGATACTTTAAAGTTGAGACTATGAATGCTCCACCAGTCTTCGACAATGTAGAGAACTCCCTCAAATACATTGTCGCCCTTCGAACGTGGCGTTACTTTGATCTTGCTGATTTCATATTTTTGATCCTTGAACGTGCCGAGATACTCAAATTTGTAATACGAAAAAGCTTTCGGAGAAAGCGGAGAGATCGTCTCGGCAATTTCCGGTTCATAAAAACTACCGAAAATATATCCGTTGGGGGACGTATTACGGTCCTTCCCGGTCGTGTACACGGCAATCACTTTTTCCTCAAACTTGTTGGGGCGGGTGTATTTTATTTCGCTGACCGATTCAGTAATAAAAAGCCGATCTTTCGTGATGCCTTCTTTTTCCAGAGCGCGTTTGGCCAGCCAGGGATAGTCGGTAAGTTTGCCTTTGCCTTTCATATATACCTTGGCAGTATAGGTATTAATTTGCTGTGTGTGATACTTTGCTTTCGCGATGGCTTTTCGCATAATGGTATACGCGGGATCTTCGTTGTTTGCTTTTACGGTTATTGTTTGTAGAACTACGACTTGCGCTTTCAAAACAATATTCACGTCGGCAAATTCACCTCCGACTTCAACTGTTCTGTCCTCGGCTCCGTAGCCAAGGTATTTGAAAACCAAATCATAGCTTCCCGGAGGTAGCTGAATTTCATATTGACCGTTAACATCCGTGGTTGCACCGGAGCCCGTTTGTTTAACAAAAATAGTAGCATAAGGCAAAACGGTGCCATCATCGCCCTTCACGGTTCCGCGAATTCCTCCCGCCCCGGCGGTAAAAATAATTTCGAAGCAAAAAACGACGGAGCAAACATATTTCATCATTCCCATAGACGTACCGAAACGAGTAAAGGTTGTACTCCTCATTAGCGGTAAAACTGCTTGTCGTGAATCATCCGCTCCACCGATTCTGGAACGAGGTACCTGATGGATTTATTGTTTTTAATGCAATTTCGAATGTAGGTGGCTGAGATATCCAGCAAGGGAGAGTCGATCAGGGTGATGCGTGGATGACGTTTCAATTCGGAGATTGTTACATGAGGTCGGGGATAAACGTATACTCCATAGTGCTCAAGGATTTGGTCATAGTTCTTCCATTGGGGAAAATTCTCAAGGTTATCCTCCCCCAGGATTAATTTAAATTCCTTGCCAGGATGCTTTTCGGAGAGATTGGCGAGGGTATGAATCGTATAACTGGGCTTAGGCAAATGGAACTCAATATCCGAAACTTCAAACTTGTTATTGTCGGCGATAGCGACCTTCACCAAGTCGTAGCGGTCAAATTCATGAAGCAAGCCCTTGCTGGATTTGAGTGGATTTTGCGGAGAGACGACAAACCAGACTTTATCGAGATCGGTATGGGTCGCCATTACCTGGGCAATGATCATATGCCCGGCATGAATGGGATTAAAAGAGCCGAAGAAAAGACCTATTTTCATCAGAATCGCACATTTTGCCGATCCATGTCACTCTGCGTGTTTCCGGAAGATAAATCAAAAATGCTATTGCTTCTTCGTGAACCTGTCATAGAGGCGCTGGGCATCGTTCAGTGATTTTTCCAGCGTTTCATTCTCCAGCACAACATCAAATTCATCCTGAAAAGTCATTTCAAATTCGGCTTTGAACAACCGACGTGATAAACTTTCAAATGACTCAGTGCCGCGATCGCTCAATCTTTCTTTCAATGTGGCAAGAGAGGGTACTTTTACAAAAATAGCCAATGCCTTGCGATCAAAATACTTTTTGAGATTGATACCTCCTTTAACATCTACGTCGAAGATGACGTTTTTGCCCAGGGCCCAAATGCGTTCAATCTCCGATTTCAGGGTTCCATAAAAATTCCCCTCGTATACTTCTTCCCATTCAATGAACTCGTCGTTGTCAATTTTTTTTTTGAATTCGGTGGGAGTGAGGAAATAGTAATCTTTACCATGTTCTTCCGTCCGGCCCCGTCGGTCACGGGTGGAGGCGGAAATTGAAAATCCTAAATCAGGATTATGTTGGAGAAGGTGCTTGACGATTGTGGTTTTACCAGAGCCCGAGGGAGCGGAAAAAATGATGGCTTTGCCCGCCATCAGGACGCTATTTTCTGTTTGATTTGGTCTTTGAGTTGTTCCACCAGATCATTCGGCACTTCATCTCCCCGGCATTTTATTCGAAGCATTTCTTTGATGGTCATATCCACCTCGTAGGTTTTGAAACAGGGCATACATTTATCCATGTGATACTTGAAATACTCTTTCTGCTCAGGATTTGCTTCTCCATCCAGAATGAGTTGAAGCATCTGCATGCACGATGATTTTTTGCCGTCGGGTTGAAGGAAGGGGTTGGATTGTTGGCTCATAGCTTTGTATTTTTATAACCCATTTGTTGGGCGTATTCGCTTAGTTTTTCCTTTAACAAGTTCCTGGCCCGGTGCAGGCGACTTCGTACGGTACCGATAGGAATATCCAGTATCTTAGCCATTTCATCGTATTTAAAACCCTCCAGATCACATAAAATAATGACAGTCCTGAAATCGACCTCCAACGAGTTCAACGCGTTCGATATCTCATCTCCGATCATATCTTTTAGCGCCTCAACTCGTAGATCAGGCGTTATTTGCCTGTCCACATCCTCTGAATTATAATACGTCTCTACTTCCTGATAATCCACCTTCGAAGGCTCCTTGCTCTTCTTGCGGTAATCGTTAATGAAACTGTTTTTTAAAATGCGGAACAGCCAAGCCTTAGCATTAGTTCCTTTTTGGAATGATTCTATGAAGCGATAGGCCTTCATGTAGGTGTCTTGCACAAGGTCTTTTGCGTCGTCCCGGTCAAGCGTGAGGCGATATCCAAAGTTGTACATGGAATGAATATGCGGGAGAAATTCATTATTGAAAATCTCGTTTTTCTCCTTTTCGCCGTAAGTCTGCCGATGTACTTCTTCCATAAAAAGTTCAAAAGTAGTAAAAAGCAGGTAGAAGCATGGGTTTATTTAGCCCGTCAAATGATTTTGTAATTTCGGTATTCCCCGATCCGGTACCCTGTAAGTCTGGCTATCAATCGCTTCAGTCTTTCCCTGGCTGAATATTTGTTTCTCGAGATATCATAGTTGAATTTCCAATTGAGTCGACCGATACGTTCTTTCATTATCTCCGGATGAGATTCACGGAAATAGGCCAGGGAATCCACCTGGCTGTAATCGAATTCATTCGCCGAAGCAATTCTATTTTTGATCCACATGTCATCGTGCCATAACCGGTTAAATCCTTCCTGTTTTTTCTGCATGGTATGGGGGTCTTTAACCCACCCGTAGTGATAGATATAGGCATCGATTAGTTTTACTCTCAGCTTTCGGTTAGGGATTTTTCGAAACCCCTGTGCATCGTTGTATGAGAAAATAGTCATATCATTCCGAATAATCCGTATCTCCCTCCGGTACCAGCGGAATGATTCGCCGACATAGTCGTACGAACCGTAGAAGTGCCGGTAGTTAAATAACAGTCCGTCTACGCGGACATCGTCTTTGTATCGGCGCAAAGCGGCTTTAACGGATTCCAAATATTTTTCGGGCAGCACTTCATCACCTTGAATATAAAAGGCCCAGTCTGAATCAGGGGAAATCGCATGAAATGCCTTGTCCGTTTCTATCGCCAGAACCCGGCCGCCTTTGCGAAGGTTATCATCCCATATCGTTTCAATAATTCTTATCTTTTCCGACGGGATACGTTTAATTAATTCCAACGTGCCATCCTCGGATTTTCCGACGGCAACAACTACTTCGTCGCACAACGGAAGAATAGAAGTTATGGCTTCAACAATGGGATAATCGTACCGGACGGCGTTTCTGACGATGGTAAAACCGCTCACTTTCATGGTTAGTCCTGACTTATCTTTTGCCTGAACCGCAAGCTGTGTTTAACATGGGCTCCGGCGGCAATAAAAAATGCGAGCTTAAAATAATTCCGGCGTGTAAGCGATTTCGACAGCATTTTAAAAAATAAAAAAAACTGAACAGCGGCACGATAGCCGAAGCCGTAATTTTTCCGGTAATAATAAAGCAAAGAAATATAGAACTCCTTTAGAAAAAGAAAACGATGAAAATCATCAGCATCGGTGCTTTTCCGGATGAAATGCTGATATTTTGCTTCCGGCACCAAATATGTCTGATATCCACTTCTTTTTAACCGCAAGGCAATGTCCTCCTCTTCACAATACAAAAAATACTGGGTATCGAATCCACCCATTTCTTCAAAAGGAGTAGCCTTTATGAACATCGAACTTCCGCTGATCAAATCTACCGGCATGGGGTTCTTATATCGGATTCGCTTTCGGGGAAAACCACTCGGGTTGACCCGCCTAAGAAGACCCGAACCCAACAGGGTTAGGGCCAGAGAGGGAAAGTAGGTAAAACTATGATGGTACTCCATATCGGCAGTAAACATTTCCCCCGTGCAACTGGCAACCTCGGCATGCTTTTCCGAAAAAGTATAAAGAATTGAAATAACATCGTTGAGAAGAATACAGTCGTTATTGAGAAAATAATAATAGTCCGCCTCCGCCAACTGCACACCGATCATATTCGCGCCTGAAAAACCAACGTTGAGTCTGCTCCTGAAAAGAATTGCCTGTTTCAACGTCCTCAGGGGAAGTAGTTTTTCATACTCCTCCGGCCGCGAATTATTGTCAATAATAATAATCTGATATGGGAGGCTACCGGTTGTTTGAGCTATAATAGAATTAACACAGTTTAACGTATACGTACTGGAGTTGTAATTGACCAGGATTACGGCTACCTGATGTTTTCTCTTCATGCGTTAAATACCTGTTCCGAAAGGTACAAACCTAAGCCATGCAATACACAATTTGATGACTATCTTTGAGCCGGTAGTGTTAACTCGATCATTAAATCTATCACCAACTGCATGCCGGCCTTTACACTTTCGGCAGTCATCATTACTTACCAAGAGGAGAAAAACATTCGCCGGTGTCTCGACTCACTCCGGGGATTAGCCGATGAGATTATCGTAGTCGATTCTTTCTCGACCGACAAAACGAAAGAAATTTGTATTGAACAGGGTGTTCGGTTTTTTCAATTTCCCTGGGATGGGTTCTCGGCGGCAAAAAACCATGGAAATAAACAAGCCATCGGCGACTATATTTTGTCGATTGACGCGGACGAAGCATTGTCGGACAGACTCAAACAATCTCTCCTGCGGGAAAAAGAGAATCCTCACGCCGAGGTCTATTCCTTCCATCGGCTGACCAACTATTGTGGTCAATGGATCCGGCACGGCGGATGGTATCCGGACGTTAAAATCCGGATATTCAAACGCGGGCTGGCCCATTGGGTTGGCGAAGTTCACGAAGAACTTTTTTTTTCTACGCTCATCAAGCCCATGTCTATTCACGGTGACTTACTGCATTATTCCTATCCCACCGTTGAGTCCCATCTGTTGAAAAGTTTAACATACGCCAGTCTCATTGCTGCACGGGACTTTGCTCATGGAAAAAAGAAAAACGTGTTGCTCCATGGAATCCTAAAGCCTTCGTCTTTCTTCGTTAAACAATATGTTCTGAGATTAGGATTTTTAGATGGATACTACGGTTTCGTCATCGCCGTAATTTCCGGACTGGAAAAATTTATGAGATTTGCAACGTTTAGGGAGCTGTCTAAGAATTCAAAGTAAAACCCGGTGTTCTTCCGCCTTTCTCTGGCGGCTCAACTCGTCGGCAAAGGCAACCAATTTATTTCTTACTTGGTCTACCGAAACAGAACGTATGCATTCACACAACGGATTTTTTCCACACTGATTACATTCTTTATCCAGCACCAAATAGTCCGCATGGGGGCCTATTGGTTTCCATCGACCGGGGTGAATGGGCTTAATGGGCGCATAAATCCCCAGCGCATATTTCCCCAACGCCGCCGCCAAATGAAGTACGCCGGTGCTACAGGCCAGGAGTCCATCCGTAGAGCTCACGAAAGAAATCATTTCTTCGAGACTTAATTGTCCGGTAAGGTTGGTAACATGAGGGTGATCGAACAACCCCGGGCGTTCTTGTTGAATCTGTTCCCCTTCTTCCTTCAGTCCGGTAATGAAAATCTTAAAATCGTCCTTGGGGAGTACCTGGATTAGTCGATCAAAATTCTCCAGTCCCCATTCTTTAGCACTGCCTTTGGATTTAGGGTGAATAATAAGATTGAATTGATGATGAGATAATACTCCATTAAAGTCTTCTCGCTTCGCTTGCAGTCCATAAAAGGAAGATAATTCATTGGTGCTGATATCCCACCCCATCTTGAACGGCGTTAGCAGCTTGAAATTAAGCTGACTCTCGTGTTGATTGGACCTTAAACGGCTAAAATCAATAATATAATTGCAGTAGAGCCAATTAAACCATCGATGCGAGGTGGCCACCCGGTTTCGAATGCCTTGCTTCCTCGCAATACTCGCGAGTTGTTTATCGGGATAAATAAAAACTATACTGTCCGCCTCCAGCCTGGATAGCAAATGAGGGTCTTTGATGATTTCCTCTTTGTCAATGAATTGATCAACAAAAATACAATGGTCGATGATCGGTTGAGTATACTTTTTCCCAATAAAAAAAATTTTTATCTCCGGTATTTCCGACTTCAGGTATCCCAACAAAGGAAGGGTAAGAATAACATCTCCTAAATTATCGGTCCGACTGATAATCACCCGTTTTCCCAAAGCATCCCGATGATTCGCTTCATACAGCTTGGAGTATTTATAAAAAACATGATGGGCCACGGCGGAAGCCACCATCAGTCCTTCAAATCCCTCCAAAAATCCCCGCTTGATAATATAACTCTTAAAAAAGGCCCAGGTAGATCTTAAAAATATCTTATAAGCCGAACTCGATTTACGCCCGACATTTTCCCGGGCAAAAATATCGGAGTACCGCTGGATCTTCTGAAGGGTCTCCGATGAATTTTTGTAGGCTCTATGCAAGAGGTCACCTTTCAGATGAATGATCCGGGTTCCTCTCCTAAGAATAACCTTGTCGTGCGGGTTCTCTCCACCCCATACCCCGATCGCTTTATTCCATAGCCTTATCTTTTGATCGGGATACCATTGACCATGTCGTATCCACTTCCCTCCATAGTTGGAAAGCCGGTTCATCCGGTAGGCGTCGCCCGGCCAGGTCTTCTTTATGCTGAGTATTGATTGAGTCAGTTCTTCTGATAAATATTCATCTGCATCCAGGGAAAGAACACAATCAAAATTGGATTGTCCAACCGCGAAGTTTTTCTGATCAATATGAGTGGTAAAGGGGTATTCTATAAAACGAACTCCTTTTTGTTCGCAAATTGATTTGGTACGATCTTTAGAAAAAGAATCGACGACCACAATCTCATCGGCGACCAAACGGACAGAATCAATGCACCTTCCAATATTTTTTTCCTCGTTTTGCGTGATGATCACCGCGCTAATCTTAACCATGGCTCTCTTCAGGATTATTGCAAAGTTCTGCCTTAGGATTGTGTAAAGCAAATCAGAAACTTTATATTGAACTGTGTTACCCCATGAATCCTCAGTCCTTCGCGATAACGAGTTGGTCCATCGTTATAGAACGTCCGGGGAGTTGGAAGTTTTAGGACAATTATTTTCATCCTATACTTCCCTCGTGTACGGTGTTTGTCTGAAATATCTCAAGGACCGTGAAGATGCGAAGGATGCTGCCATGCAGATTTTTGAAAAGCTGGTGAATACGTTGAAAGAACATGACGTGGAAAATTTCAAAAGCTGGCTTTATGTACTGACCCGTAATCATTGTTTAATGCAATTGAGGGCACGAAAAAGGAAGTACGCAGAAGAACTTCTCCATGAGCCTATGGAAAGGACCTTACTTTTGCATCAAGAAGACGAACCCGAATGGGAGGAGAATCTTAGTAAATTGGAGAAGTGTATCGCAGAACTTGCCCCTGAGCAACAGAATTGCGTACAGCTATTCTTTCTTCAAGAAAAATGCTACAAAGACGTTGCCCTTCTTACCGGATTTGACATGAATAAAGTGAAAAGCTATATCCAGAACGGAAAAAGGAATCTGAAAATTTGCATGGAACGGAATGGATGACCTGAACAATGATATTGAGCGATACCGGCGGGGTGAGCTAAGTCCCGCTGAAATGCATCGTCTGGAAAAGAAAGCCTTGAGTGATCCGTTTCTGGCCGATGCCCTTGAGGGAGCCGAATCCGTCAATGCCGAAAATTTTTCTGCAGATGTCCGGGACCTGCGAGAAGGGCGGATAGCATCCCGGAAAACAAAAATGGCAAGACTTTCATCCTGGCGAATAGCTGCTTCCGTCGCATTTATATTAATTTCCGTTGGAGTTCTTTATACGTTATTGAAACGCAAGGAGCCTGTTACCCTGGCTAAACAGGAATCAAAAATTCTTCCTTTGCCTGTAAAGAAGAATCAACGACCAGACACCTCTCTTATCACACCGGCTACAAAATCGAAAACCAATTTGCTTAGTCTTAACCGACCCCCAACGGCGCTTCCCTCCACCCCGGGAGATCAGAAAGCAGATTCGAAATCAATGAATCAGGCTGGTCAATTGCAATCGGTCTCGCGGGATATTCTAACAGACGATAAAAACACAAAACCCGATGAAGGAATGGCTAAAGAAAAAAATATGTCGGCTGGGCGAGCCGCTGAACTCAAGGCTGAAGCCGCCGGACCGGATAAGTCCCTTTCGTCGGGTGCCCCTCTTGGAATACATAAAAAAATAAAACCCGGCGTTCGGATAATTCATGGCGCTGTACGCTCCGCCGGTGACCAGGCTGCGATCAAGGGGGTCAACATCACGATCAAAGGCACAACAATGGGAACGTTAACAGATACGAGAGGAAACTACCAAATAACTTTGGAGGATTCATCCCGGTTATTAGTCTATTCTTTTATCGGGTTTAGAACAAGCGAAGTCAATGTCAAGGATCAATCAACGATGGATGTCCAACTCTTCGCCGACTCAACGGCGTATTCGGAAATAGCCGTAACCGATTACGGATTGGTAAAAGACGACGAGCCGCCGGGCTATCCCACCCTCCAACTCGCAGAACCCTCGGGAGGAAAGAAATTATTTGACCAATACCTCCAAAATAACAAGCGACATCCGTCAGGCGCCGTCCAAAAAAAAACAGGCGGAAAAGTTACTCTCGAATTTATTATAAAAAACGATGGCACTCTTTCTGATTTTACAGTCATCCAGGGCACGGGCGCCGGTGGCAATGAGGAAGTGATTCGTTTGATTAAAGAAGGACCGAAATGGTTACCGAACAGGCAACAGAACGTTCCTCAAGACAGCAAAGTGAGAATACAGGTGAGAATCGCACCTTCCAGATAGTCATTTGATCCTATCGCTTTACCAAGTTGAAACCTCCGGGACATTCCTTGATCGAACGAATCCTCTGAAGGATCACAGCCTCGTGGTGGGTAGAAAATTTTAACTATTTTTCCAAACTGTTCGCTTTTTAATCTCTTGATTCATTATTCTTTTTACTTTTAGGGAGTTAATCTATATTCATTCACCCGGGAAAGCATGAGTTTATTCATCAGAAAACCTCTTGACCAATTGTTGCAGATGGCCTCCGACCCTTCAAAAGGATTAAAGCGAACATTGGGCGCCGGCAATCTTGTGGCTTTGGGAATCGGAGCAATTATCGGTGCCGGACTTTTTGTCCGGACAGCGGCGGCAGCGGGAGAACACGCAGGCCCTGCTGTTACGCTCTCATTTATATTCGCGGCCATCGGTTGTGCTTTCGCTGGGTTATGCTATGCAGAATTTGCGTCCATGATTCCTGTAGCGGGGAGCGCATATACTTATGCTTATGTTACAATGGGTGAATTTGTTGCCTGGATTATCGGGTGGGCATTAGTTCTTGAGTATGCCCTGGGGGCCGCTACCGTATCAATCGCCTGGAGCGAATTTCTCAATAAATTGGTAGGAGGAGCAATTCCTTACGAATGGTGTCACTCGCCATTCGAGGCACTAAAAATTGCGGATGGCTCACTCGTTCATGGGATCATGAATGTCCCGGCATTATTCATTCTACTGGCATTGTCTTTATTATTAATTAAGGGCACTCAGGAGTCTGCCGTTGTCAATACCATCATCGTCATTATCAAGGTTTCTATTGTAGTCGTTTTCATCGTTGTGGGATGGCAATTCATCAACCCGGCCAACCATACCCCCTTCCTTATTCCCGCCGATGCAAAACCGGCACTCCTTCCCAACGGAAGTTTTTATTCGTATGAGAACGTTCGTAACCACGGGTGGATAGGTGTATTGGCTGGGGCAGGGATCGTTTTTTTCGCTTTTATAGGATTTGATGCCATTTCGACGGCTGCCCAGGAATCAAAGAACCCTAAGAAAGATATGCCCATCGGAATCCTGGGCTCCCTGGTGATCTGTACGGTTCTATATATTTTATTTTCTTATGTACTGACCGGTGTTGCTCCTTATACCGACTTTATGCTCAAAGGTAAAGAAGCCTCAGTAGCTTATGCCATTGATGCCTATATGCCCGGATACGCGTGGCTTTCCACACTCATTTCAGTAGCCATTCTTGCCGGTTTTTCTTCCGTCATGTTGGTTATGCTAATGGGGCAGTCACGGGTATTTTATTCGATGGCCAATGACGGGCTTTTGCCAAGAGTTTTTGCTGAGCTTCACCCCAAATTCCGAACCCCGTATAAATCCAACCTGATCTTATTCGTCTTTGTAGGTGCATTTGGTTCATTCGTCCCTGGCAATGTAACAGGTGATCTGACCAGCATCGGAACACTGTTCGCTTTCGTTCTGGTGTGTGTTGGTGTTTGGGTAATGCGTAAGTCCAACCCCGCAGCAGTTCGGCCATTTACCACCCCTTGGGTGCCATTTGTTCCGTTGATGGGAATTCTTATTTGTGCCGCCATGATTATTGGACTTGACCGAACTACCCAACTCGTGGCTCTTGCATGGTTGGTTGTCGGGTTAGTCGTATACTTTTCGTACAGCAAAAAGAACAGTCTCCTGAGAAAGAAGGCCTAGTCCGCGGAACTAAAATTCATTTTCCCGGATAATCATAAAAACCTTTGCCTGTTTTACGACCAAGGTAACCCTTATCGACTTTTTCCTTTTGAATAGGATTGGGTTTGAATCTAGGGGCCTTATTGAATGCGTTGTACGTGGATAGCGTTACTGCATAATTGATGTCTATGCCAATCAAATCCATGAGCTCAAAAGGACCCATCTTAAATCCGGCTGATTTCAATACAGCATCGATCCCGGGAACATCGGATACTTGCTCTTCCAATAGTTTCAGTGATTCCAAATAAAAATGGCGCGCAACCCGGTTGACAATAAACCCCGGCGAATCTTTTGCCATTACCGATACCTTTCCGATTTTATCGGAGAATTTCCTTATCAAATCAATGAGGTCAGGCCGTGTTTGGGCGCCAGCAATAATTTCCACCAGCTTCAAGAGTTGTGCCGGGTTAAAGAAATGCAGGCCGATGCAGTGAGATGGGTTTTTTAAAACCGAACTGATCCGGGTTATGGAAAGTGAAGATGTGTTCGAAGCCAAAATTACATTCCCGCCATTGATTCTTTCCAATTCTAAGAAAAGCCTTTGTTTCGCATCCAGATTTTCGACGATGGCTTCAATAACAAGGTCGGCCGTTACTTCGATCATCGAACTGACGACGGTTATGTTTTCTTCAATTCTTTGTTTTTGATCGATTGAAAGTTTCCCTTTCCCGAAGGCACGTTCGACCCCGTTCCAAATAGAGGCAAGTCCTTTATCTGCATAATCCTTGTTCACATCATACAGTAAAGTTGGGTATCCCGCCGAAGCACATACCTGGGCAATACCCTGACCCATTGTGCCGGCCCCAACGACGGCAATTCGTTTAATGTCCGTGAGTTTCATAGGGGCTGAGCAAAGAACGTCTTTATCGCATCGCACACATACGCAATTTGATCGGAAGAAAGTTCGGGGTACACGGGCAACGAAAGCACTTCATTCTGACACTGGCTTGCCACCGGAAAATCGTCACTGCCGTATTTTAAATATTCGTAGGCCATCAAATTATGCAATGCGGCAGGATAATGGACAACTGTTTCAATGCCGTTTTCCGCGAGAAAATTTTTGAGGTCGTCCCGGCGGCGTACCCGAATCACGAACTGATGAAATGTATGCGTTGTGTAAGGCCGCACTTTGGGAAGGGTAATTTGTTGAACTCCTGCGAGCAGGCTCGTATAAAGCTTTGCATGCGCTATTCGCTGATCTGTCCAGCGAGGCAAATAAGAACATTTTGCCATTAGCATCGACGCCTGTAACGGATCAAGCCTGCTATTGATCCCCTCCGTGATATGCTGGTGTAGTCCCCCATGATTGGCATACAGTCTCATTTTTTTTTCGAGATCGTCGCGGCGGGTAATAATACAACCGGCATCCCCATAGGCTCCGAGATTTTTTGTCGGATAAAAACTGAATGTGCCTGCGTCTCCTATCCGTCCTACCGATATTCCATTTTCCTCCGTGAGGTGAGCCTGAGCGCAGTCTTCGATTAAAAAAAGATTATTCTTCTCGCAAATCCGCTTTATTTGGTGAGCGTGTGCGGCCTGACCGTAAAGATGGATCAGAACAACTCCTTTCGTCCTGGGCGTTATTCTGGCTTCGATATCGCTTGGGTCTATCGTGTAAGTCTCCGGAAGAATATCGGCAAAGACGGGCTTTCCTCCGGCAAGGGTTATCATTTCGGAAGAAGAAATCCATCCAAAAGCCGGAGTAATAACCTCATCGCCGGGAGCAATTCCGATGGACTTCAGCGCGATGAGAATAGCATCCGTGCCGTTTCCAACACCGATGCAATGATTCACTTTGAGTAGCGAAGCAAAAGTGGATTCAAATTGATGAACAAATTCCCCGCCGATAAACCTGCCGCTTTCGAAAACCGATTCGGCCGCCCGATCAATATCCGTTTTGATACTTCGATATTGCAATTTCAAATCGACAAAAGGAACTTTCATCCTTGTAAAGATAGGTCTCGCCGATAAACCCTGAAACCTACATCACGGTTTTAAACTGGCGCAAAAATCGAATATCATTTTCGGAGTAGAGCCTCAGATCATTAACTCTGTACTTCAATTGAGTTACCCGCTCGATCCCCATACCAAAGGCGAAGCCGGTGTAGACTTCAGGATCTATGCCGCAGTTTCGTAAAACGTTGGGATGGACCATGCCGGATCCTGCAATTTCTACCCATCCGCTGTACTTGCATACATTACATCCTTTCCCTTTGCAAATCAGGCAGGAGATATCGATTTCGGCGCTGGGCTCCGTAAACGGAAAAAAGGAAGGACGAAAACGGATGCTGATGGAACTGCCATACATTTCTTTAGCGAAATGATAAAGGGTTTGCTTAAGATCGGCAAACCCAACGTTTTTGTCTACATACAGACCTTCCACCTGATGAAAAAAACAATGGGCCCTGGCCGAAATCGCTTCGTTGCGATAGACGCGTCCTGGCATAATGGCGCGGAGGGGCGGCTTTTGTTTTTCCATCAACCTGATTTGCACATTGGATGTGTGTGTCCTCAAAAGAATATCCGGGGTTTTTTCGATAAAAAAAGTGTCCTGCATTTCACGGGCAGGATGGTTCTCCGCAAAGTTAAGCGCCGAAAAATTGTGCCAGTCATCCTCGATTTCCGGACCGTCGGCAACTCCGAATCCCAGCCTTTCAAAAATCTCAATAATGCGATATCGGACGAGATTGAGGGGATGAAGGTTACCGATTTTATCCGGGATCGCCGGAAGCGTAAGATCCCTACTTACCTTATCCTCCGTCTCAGAATTTTCAAGAATTTCTTTTAATTCGATGAACTTCTCTTCCGCTGCCCGCTTGAGTTCATTTAATGCTTTACCGATTTTCTTTTTTTCATCGGGAGATGTTTTCTTAAGATCTTCAAAGAGTTCCGCCAAAGCACCTTTGCGACTGATGTATTTCAATCGAAAAGTCTCCAGATCGTCGCGGGTCTTACCCTGAAACGCCTTTACTTCTTTTTCCAGCAAGTCAACTTTATCCTGCATTCTTTTCTGATGATGGCGATTCAAAACTACTATTTCAGTTCGTTCTTTTAATTATCCGTGATCGAAAAAATTATTTGGCCAAGGTCTTTCGCCGCCGGATAAAAATGTCCAGGAGTACACTCAAGGCAATGGAATAAATCAGAACAACCGGGAGCATTATTCTATCTCCCACTTGCCTGAACAGAAATGCACCGGCAATATAAATTCCATTCAAGGAAGCCAGAATCAGGGATGTTCTCGAATGGGTTATTCCAAGTCTCATCAGTCTGTGATGAATGTGACTCTTGTCGGGTTTAAAAGGCGATTGACCTTTCGAGATCCGCAGGATAATGATGCGGAGGGTATCACATAAAGGAATGATAATAAAAGATACCGCGCTGGCTATGATCGCTGTAAATTTTGCGGGGTGAGTTTCAGGCAAGTGATAATTCACACTCATGAAATGAATCACCAGAATAGCCAGCAGCATACCAATCACCATCGCTCCCGTGTCGCCCATAAAAATCTCGGAAGGTTCCCAGTTAAAAACAAGAAACGCTAAAATTCCGCCCATCATAGCAAAGCTGAACAACGAAAAAATAGTGTCCCCAACCCAAAAGAACCAGATTCCAAAAGCGGTCAGCGCTACAATTCCAACACTGCCCGCCAGGCCATCCAGTCCGTCAATCAAGTTAAATGAATTCGTGATGATGATGATCGTAAACCCAGTAACGATATACCCCAAAAACGAGGGTACCTCATGAACTCCGAACAAACCGTAAAGCGAGCTAATCTGTATCGAAGAGAACAAGAGGATGATCACCGCGACAATCTGTCCATATAATTTATGAAGCGCCCTGAACGGTACCAAGTCATCGCGGACTCCCAACAAAAAAACAATGATTAAGCTGGCCAGCACGTAACGAATTTCATGCCATTGGCCGAAGTCCATCCATATCAATGAGGCGATCAAAAAACCGACGAAAATGGCAATCCCACCCAGTGAGGGTGTCACTTTAGTGTGTATCTTTCTCCGGTTGGGTGCGTCCACCAGATTTTTTTCCAATGAGTATTTTATAATCACCGGAAGGAAGATAAACGAGACCAGAAAAGAGGTTACGCAAGCCGCCAGATTAACGGACATATCGCTGCGAAATAATGTTTATTGCAATTTACTTAAATCCAATGGCTTGTGTTGTCCAGTGCTTCTGGCGTAAAGCAAAAGCAAAGGACAAAAAAGTGAAAAGAAAGTGACTCCCTTTTGCGAGCTCATTATATTCTCAAAAAGAGCTGTTACTCCAAAAAGAATCATAAACACGCCCAGGACTGGACTGTAATATCTTAGTGAATAGTAGAATGGAACCAGCAAAAGCGCCAAAAAAGCAAGTAACCCAATAATGCCGTTGCGATGAAGTTGCGCAAAATATTCGCAGTGTGAATCCAGGTTTCGTTCCAGGAGGGACGTATAATTTTTCCCAGCATAGCAATCTTGAAGAACATCCTTGAAATCTCCGGTACCGTACCCATAAAAAAACCTCGGACCGTTTACCAGGGCTATGCAACACGAGTAGATGTCTTCCCGGAAGTATAAAGTCCGTGTATTATAGTTCGCGACATCAACGGCATAAGGATGCGTCAGAACCTGGAGGGGGGTAACAATGAATCTTTCCCTGGAGAAGGGAATAAAAAGCAAAAGGAATATGAATATGGTCAAACCTGCAAAAGCGGAGAATCGATGATTTTTCCGGATGGCATAAAGAATATAAAAAATAGAAGCCAAGACGAAGCCAGCGATTCCAATCCGCGAATTCAGCCACATCAAATAGACCAGCAGCACAATACAACTAAAAAGAACCCACCCCAGTTGGTTCCGGTTCGTTTTTGAAAGCGGAAAATAGGTGTCGACAATGAAGAAGAAACCAAAGGCGATGAATTGCGAAAGGAATACGGGATGAATTTTAACGATGCTATTGTTGGCAATGATTAAGTTGGCCTCCAGTCGCTCAGGGTCCCAAAGATCATACGAGATAAACGCCAGGGACGCAAGATTTAAGGTAATCACTCCGGCAACAAAAGCGACACAAGTGTTCCGTATGACGTGCGTGGAGAGTTGCGACGACGACGACAAAACAATCAACGGCAAAATGACGAGGGGGGCCTTTGTTGCCAGGTAGGATATTCCGTAACTCATGTTCTCCGTATACAATAGCCCCACCAGGTCAACAAAAAAAACACCCCAGAACAAAAAAATAATTTTATGATTTCTTATTTCAGGGAAGAATTCCGACGGCTTTTGAGTAAACATCCAGCTGACCACAAAGACTCCCAAGAGAATTCCATACCAGTTAGGTCTTACCAACGGAAGGGTAAAGGCAATGGCATATAAAAAATAAATAAATATTTTACGCGAATAATTTTCGATTATCATTTGAGTGGGGGCCAGCAAACTTAATAATTGTTGGGGTATTAAATAAATCAATAAATAGAATATCGGATGCCTTACACTAAGGATAATCTGTATAGAACTACGTGTTCAACTCTTCTCTTTCTTTGTCAAAAAACCAACCCCATTTATTAAAGTATTTTATAGCAGAATGGATGTGGGTTAATAGCTGTTTATTGAGCCGATACGATTCCCTGGCATGACCATGAACGATATGAACAGAAGGATAATACCACGTTTTGAAATGGTTATGTACTCTTCTTGAGAGGTCAACATCCTCCATATACATAAAAAAACGCTCATCAAAAAAACCTACTTTTCGTAAGGCTTCTGTTCGAAAGAGCATAAAACATCCGGACAAGGATGGAGCTTCAAAAGACTGACTGTAATCTTTATCCCGCATTTCATACCGATTCAGCCGTTTCTGGAAAATCTTTGATATGAAAATTAATTGAATTCTACGAATAATAAGATCCAGAGGTGCCGGCAATCGCTTACAAACGTATTGTGTGGTGGATTCAAAATCGAGCACTCGCGGAATAGCTAATCCAATGTTTTCATCTTTTTCCATCATGTCCACCATTGATTCAAGGGAATTGCCATCAAAAAAGACATCCGGATTGAGGACAAGGTGATACTTGGAGGTCGTTATTGCTTTTCGCAAAGCGATATTATGCGCTCTCCCAAATCCGACATTTCGTTTATTAAATACGTATTCAATTCGCTCATCGTCATTGAGTGTCCGAAGTAAGTCAGTTGGCGAATTATCTATCAAATACAGCTTAGCAGAAAGGCGAGGATTCAAAAAACTCCTAATTGCCTTGTTAACTTCTGCAGGATTATTTTTATAGAGAACGATAGAGCCCGTGATATCGAATTTCATGTTTCAGGAACGTCCGTTTTTTTATCATTGAGAAGAGCATAAAAAAAAGCAAAAAAAACGACTCCCTTCTGTCTGGACAAAATTGATTCGACCAGAAAATATTCCGTCATCATCAATAAAAACAAAGCTACCAACAAATCCCCTGACTGGATTGCTCTTCGTAATGGAATCAACAGCATAATTAATAGAACGCTTAATCCGATGATTCCGATATCCAGGAACGTTTGAATAAATTCATTATGAGCGTTAAGGTGATCCTCAAAACCCCGGATGTATCCCTTTTCTTTGTATTTCTCAAACAGTGCCAAATTTCCATTGCCGGTGCCATACCCCAAAAACAACGGCGCTTCTTCTATGGATTCCTTTGCGCAAGACCAGACAGCTAATCGTTGTGAAAAGCTGCTCCACAAACCGGAGTACTCGTCTCTGTAATCAAAATCAAGATTGACCAGAAAACGCTGTTTTAAAAAACTAACTTGACTTACCGAAACAACAACCACAGCCACAATTGTCACGGATAATGCGAGGATCCTAAAAGTAAAACTACCCTTTAGAACGGGAGTCAGCAGTAGTGTCAACAATAAGCAAAGAATTCCAATTTTTGATGAAATGAGGAGAATAAAAATAATTAAATAGGTAACCAGAAAAATTTTCCAGGTTTTTCGGAGCGTTGTTGTTAAAATATAAAGGACAGAAAAATTACAGTACAGGCTTAAATAAATTGGGTCAATTCGGGAAACGTTAGTGAGATAAATATAAGTAAAGTAATAATAGTCACGCTCTTTATTCAAGACCTTGATTGAGTCAAAATGAATAATATTGTATAGGGCATCGCCATAGCAGACTACCGAAATTATGAGACAGGCTATAATAAAACCCGAACAGATGACGTTAACCTGGTCAACCGTGAATCGACGGCCGGCGACCAGAAGGCTTACCGGAATAATGATTAAAGAAAATATTTTTTCAACCTGAGAAAACCCAACAGATAAGTTCCAGGACCTGAGGAGCCCTATAACATACATCAGGAAAAAAAGAATCAAAAAACACAGCTCAGCCATTCTCATTCCCTTTTTTCCCGTTGGCTGTCCGTTCCACCGATCATAAAGCGAGTACACGAAAAGAAAAATCAGAAAAAAACCATTCAGGGGTATCGAAAAAGGCAGGCTAATCCCGATCGCGCAGTAAATTAAAATCAGAAAATCATTCTTTCGGACAAATTCCAAAGATGTACGTATCAAGGTCACTAAAAAAAATTTAGTCGATGCTTGCCTGACTTCTGTTTTTTTACCTGCTTACACGACGCAAAGTATAAAATTAAAATCCTCTACATCAATCTTTTGTTTACAAAACTTGGCTCTCTCAGTCACAATCTTCATTATCTTTAAATCCTCCTTTTTGCGTAGTAACTATTATTGAAAACTATGGTTTCTGTTTGTATGGCTACCTTCAACGGATCCGTTTTTATTCTGGATCAGGTACGTTCCATCCTATCGCAGCTTAGTGATACAGATGAGTTGGTCATTTCGGATGATTCCTCGACGGACAATACCCTTGATTTGATAAAGGCGATCGGCGACGCCCGGATAATACTTATCGAAAAAAAAACCTTCCGTAATCCAGTCCTCAACTTTGAGAATGCTTTGCGTAATGCCCGAGGAGAGATTATTTTGCTCAGCGACCAGGACGACATCTGGTTGGAAAATAAAATTGACACTCTTAAAAACCACTTGACTCAATGCGATCTGGTCACCACGGATTGCAAGATCGTGTCGCATGAATTACGGATTTTGTCGGAGTCCTATTTATCCCTGGTCAACGGTAAAACCGGATTTATTCGCAACCTGTTAAAAACAAGTCCGTATATGGGATGCTGCATGGGGTTCAATCGAAAAGTGCTTGAACGATCCTTGCCCTTCCCACCCTCCATTCCCATGCATGATTTCTGGATTGCTATGGTGGCAGAGGCATTTTATCAACCCAGAATTATTTATGAGCCTTTTGTTCTGCACAGAAGGCATGATCAAAATACGTCCAGCACGGGTCAGAAAAGCAAAAATTCTTTTTTGAATAAGCTCCTTTTGCGAAAGAATATCCTGATTCCATTACTGAAATTAGCTTGGCGAAATAGGTAAAATGTCCTGGGGCTGGGTTCTTTATGCTGCACTTTGAATTCGCGACGAAGGGCGCAGGTATGAAAAAAGCAAAGGATAGACTAATTGAAGACAAAGGCCTGAAAACGCATACATATTATCAAAAGTACAGTACAACACAAACGTATTTAGAATCGCCAATCCAGTTCCATAAAAGTTAGATTCCCTCCGAAGTAAAAATAGGTATGCGACGGTTGTCATTAAAAAGAAGCCAAACATTAGAATGACACCAAGCCATCCTAAAGCAACATACGAACCCGTATAAAAAGTTGATGCATTTAGCCAATCCGTGACCTGAGGCTTACTATCCTTTGTCAAGCCCGCCAATTCTGCTGTTCTTTTCGAAATAAAGTCTGGCAAAATCTCAAAGTTCAAAAATGCTGCCCAAGAATTTCTATCAGAATCAACCCGGTTCACTGTCGTTTGAAAATTAGCCAATGGAGAAGAAACATACAGATACGTCCAAAAGTACTTCTTAGGAATTATGGAGTCTTTAAACTGGGGCGTTGCCTTGCTAGCCTCAATAATATAGCGGCTTGACCATGTACCTGTTTGACGAAGGTTACCCAGCAACCCAAAAAAATAAAAAACAATCAATAACAAGACAACCAGATTGATCATTTGGATCCATCGTATTTTTTTCAGGCTGGAAACATAAATAAATAAGCAGGCCGTCAGCATCATTAACAACATTCCCCGATTTATAATCAGCAGTGATGGAAGAATAGTAGCTGTGAAAATTATAAAACCGGTTATGCTGAACCGGGATACTACCTGATGAAAAAAATAAACAGCCAGAAAGCTATTAAAGGTGACCAAAAGTACATGAAATGCCGGAATACCAAATAGTCGATAATCGTAATCAAGGTCGCCCTGAAAGACCATCAGCAAGGGAATACCTTTGTTATAAATGAATTCCATACCATATCCCACCCAAACAATACCGGTCAAAAGGAACTTGCTTCGATTGCTGTTCTGGGGTGTAGGTTGATAGTAAATTCGTTTGTGGTGCTGAACCAGCATGCCAAATAGAGATGCAATAATAAATGTAGCGGCAAAAAAAAAGATTACCGAAGAAGTAATGGGGGGAAATAATTCGGACCATCCCAAGCTGTAAAAGAATAAAACGATGACGAAACTCAGTATGTAAACGAAAAAAGGATTCACCAATATTTTTGTCATTTAGCAATTCCTCAAAAAATAAACTCATTTAAGCTTCCGGTGTAAAGGTCCTAATTTTTTATACTTGTAATCTTTAATCCCTTTGAAAATCATGCGAACGCGCAATAGCTTATCTTTATCCACCAATATCTTCAATACCTCTTTTGCAACAAGCCTCAAAAATAATTTTCGAAACACGGGGAACTTTTTCTGGTACAATTTGGAGACAAAAAATCCATTTCGGATAAAATAATAGAGACGATCCGGGGAATGTGAAGAGAGATGGTGCGTCTTCCCAAAAAAACTGAACTGTACAAGATTACCAGGACGATGGAGAACTTTCAAGGCGTTTATTTGAATAACCGAATATCCCCGATCATTTAAGCGCAGAGCATATTCATGATCCACATGATCAATAAACAGGTCATCCAAAAAGGGCCCAACTTTGGAATAGATCTCAAGATTTAACAATGTAGCGGAAGTCATTGTGAAAAGAATGTTTTGTGCATCTGTGTTTTCTGCTACCTTTCCAGAAAATCTTGGCGCAATTATCCCGGTCTTATCCAATTGGTCCGATTTTACTTTCGAAAATAAAGCAATCACAAAATCGGGGGGCAGCAAGGTATCCTGATCCATGGTCAAAAGAAATGCATACCCATCGGCAATCCCCATTTTTGCACCCACATTGAGGGCAGCGGCAACACCCCGGTTGCCCAGGTTGTTGACATATTTCACCCTTCCTAGGCCTTCCAATCTCTTAATTAAACCCGCATTGTAGCGGTCTGAGTTATCGATAATATAAAGAAATTCAACCTGTTGGTGATATGAATTTATGTTCTCAAAGACGTCGTCTGTAGGATTGTACAACACAACAGCCGCGGCTACAGGGTAATTCGGTTCCGACATGTTTCACCGGTTATCAGATCTTCTAACGAATTTTTGTCAGTTCCCTAATAGTAATTAATTTCTGTTTTTTATTCGAGGTCGTTATCAAACTATACGTGATAAAAATTTCGCTCAAAAGGACGCCCATAGCTATACCGTTTTGAAGGAGGAATTCAGCCAGGATAACGTTCGCCATGATGCTGAAGAATGCCGTCATCAGATACACGCGCATGCTTTCTTTGCGGTGATCCGTAGCCATCAGGAGTTGATTGAAGGGCACTCCCATCACCATGATAATCGGCGCCAAGGAAAGTAATCTTAAAAGGACAACTATTTCTATTGTTCTTTTGCCAGTCAGGACCATCGTTACAAAAGAGGGGAAAATAAGGATGAAGAGGCAACTTACGGCAATGCCAACAAAAAACGGGATAAAGATCCCTTTTATCATTTCCAGAAGCTTATCCCGATCCCCCATCAATCGACAAATGGCTGGATAAACGGCTTGGGCAACGACTACCATCATTTGCCTGAAAATCAACAAAATTTTGTCTGCAACACTATAAAAGCCAACGACAAGATCGCTTGCAAAAAAACTTAAAATGACAATGCCGCTATTGACATATGTATTGTTCGCTATCGAAGAAATAAAAACCGGCCACCCCTTTTTCAAATGTACTTTAACGTCAATCCATTGCGGAAATTGAAGCTTGACGTTAAACTTTAGGATCATTACCATTAGTCCAATCAAAGTTGCTACTAAGTTGCCAAAGCCGTAAATGGGGAGAATATAAATGTAATCCGAAGGTTCGTTTATAAAAATGAAAATTAAAGCGGTTAGAATACAACGGGAAATCAAATTTAACCAGGCGATATACTTTAGCTTCTCTACCCCCTGAAAAAACCACATAGGAAAAAAAGCTTGTCCGATAACAATAGAGAAACCAAATAAAAATAAGACCCCGTGTGAATGGAATCGAGTGATGAAGATTTGTAGTATAAGTAATGAAATAAACGATAGAAGCAATAACAAAAATTTTGTGGCCATTGTCCCACTTACAATATGGTTGATCGCGTTGCTATTTTCCTTGTGTACAGAAATCTCCATGGTTGTCGTAAAATTGAATCCATAATCTGCAATGAGCAGTAAATAAAGCATAACCGATTGAACCAAGGAGACCATTCCAAAATTCTCAATTCCCACTACGCGAATAAGATAGGGAAGAGTTGCCAGAGGAAGAAGATAATTGGTTAGCTGAACACTGCCTAAGGCTATTAGATTTTTGAAAGGCTGGAGTGCCTCCCCCCGAAAGAAGCTGGCCAAAATCATAAATTATTCTTTTCGTGCCACGACAGCATATTGCAGAGAAAGCAGCTGTTCGAACAATCCAAAGGTAATCCAATTAAGAAAGTACGTTTCGTTGGGTCGTAATAACTTAAAAAGCGGAACCATTTCTTTTACCTTTAGTCCCGCTGACTCAGCCAAATTCTTTAAATCTTTTTTACAAAAGAAACGAAGGTGTGTCTTATCAAAAAGTCCCTCACCTGTATATCTAAAAGATCCTTTAAGTTGTACTTCAACGAAGGATTTAAAGTACCTGAAGTTGGGACAACTGATAATGAGGATACCACCCCCTGCCAAAGAAGCCGTCAACTTGTTTACGACTGTCCACGGATCCACCAGGTGCTCCAACACATCACCGCAGATAATTACGTCATACCAACCGGGCTCCAACGAAAAGTCTTCGGTTTCGATATCGCCAAAGTAAAATTTATCAATTTCTTTGTTTTTTTGATTTGAACCGGGAATTTCCATTAATTCAATCCCTGTTACTTCATTTGCCAATCCATTGGACTTAAGCTTCAAGAGCGTGTCTCCTCCCCCGGCCCCAATTTCAAGAATTTTATACATCCGGTTAGGAGGAATGAGTGAAATCAAGTCATGTCTGATATTTGAAAAATAGCTAACCGGCTTGTCTTCGTATAAATTCATAGTTATTTATTAATCTGCCAATTAATTGTTTTTGAAATACCTCTCTCAAAACTCTCCTCTGCCCTCCAACCCAATTCCCTTTCAATTTTTGACGCATCAATGGCATACCTTTTGTCGTGACCTGCCCTATCCGTTACATAGGTTATAAGTTGCTTATACGAGGCGCCATTTTTTCGAGGGCGTTGAGTATCCAGGACGGCGCAAATAGAGTCAGCAATCTGATTATTGGTGCGCTCATTTTTCCCTCCTATGTTGTACGTTTCACCAGCACTCCCAAAATGAAAAGCCAAATCAATTCCTTTACAATGATCAAGTACATAGAGCCAGTCTCTTACATTCTCTCCGTCACCGTAGATAGGAATCGGTTGCTCGGCAAGTGCCTTTCGAATAATCGTTGGAATTAATTTTTCATCATGTTGCTTAGGCCCATAGTTATTTGAACAATTGGTCGTCACCACATTCAAACCGTAGGTGTGAAAATAACTCCTGACCAACATATCACTGCCGGCTTTGGATGCGGAGTAAGGACTGTTCGGAGCATACGGCGTTTTCTCGGTAAAAAAACCTTGCTTGCCCAGGGACCCATAAACCTCGTCCGTTGAAATATGAAGGAAGCGGTTATTCCCGTGACCTGCGTTAAATTCAAAAGGCGCATTCATCCAATGCTTTCGCGCAACATCTAAAAGTGTAAACGTTCCAAATACGTTGGTTTTGATGAACGCTTCCGGACCCAAAATCGAATTGTCAACATGAGACTCCGCCGCAAAATGAATGACTCCGGAAAAATCATGCCGGGTAAAAAGTGACTCGGCCAAAGGACGATCACAAATATCTCCCCTCACAAATTCATATCGGGGATGAGATTCTATCTCCTTTACATTATCCAGATTACCCGCATAGGTCAGTAGATCTAAGTTAACAATGGAATATTCCCCATGCGCTTCCAGGAAATAAGGAATAAAATTAGAACCGATGAATCCTGCACCCCCTGTGACTAAAATAGTTTTCATAGCCGCGCCAAATACGTTAGAAGTCGAGCGTTAATTCCTTACATAACGGAAGGGCCAAATCTTTTTTCGATATAATCGGCTCTTGTTGATTTAGCCCCCAGTCAATGGCTAATTCCGGATCGTTGCAGAAGATTCCGCCTTCGGCTTCGGGATGGTAATATTCATCGCTTTTGTACAACACTTCCGCTTCCTCGCTGATAACCGAGAACCCATGAGCAAAACCCCTGGGTATCAGAAGTTGTTTTTGGCTTTCGGCCGACAATTCAAGGGAATAAGCTTTTCGGTACGTGGGCTGGTCACGACGTAAATCGACAGCCACGTCAAGAATGGTTCCGGACAATACCCTGACTAGTTTGGTCTGAGCATAGGGCGGCTTTTGAAAATGAAGCCCCCGAATGACGGCTTTTTTTGAATACGATTGGTTATCCTGAACAAAATGCATCGAAATCCCATGCTTTTTCAAAATCTGCTCATTAAACGCTTCCATGAAAAAGCCCCTTAAGTCACGGAATATCGTTGGCTCGATAATGACAAGTCCATGGAAGTTTGTCGGCGTAATTTTCATGAGCCTGACACGTTATGAAATAAATCTTTCCTGCGCTACTTTCATCAGATAATCTCCATATTGATTTTTGGCCAAGGGCCTGGCTAATTCCAGCAATTGATCCTTCGTGATATATTTTTTCCTGTACGCTATCTCCTCAAGACATGCAATTTTTAATCCCTGGCGTTCTTCAATTGAGCCAATGAAATTGGAAGCTTGAAGCAATGATTGATGGGTACCCGTATCCAACCACGCCACTCCGCGACCTAATAATTTTACGGTTAGTTTTCCTTCCTCCAAATAGAGGCGATTAAGGTCGGTGATCTCCAGTTCACCCCGGGCAGAAGGTTTTAATTGGCTTGCTTTTTCGACCACCGTATGATCGTAAAAGTATAACCCCGTCACAGCAAAATTTGATTTGGGCAAAGTTGGTTTTTCTTCCAGGGACAGCACTTTTCCTGAATCATTAAATTCAACAACGCCATACCGTTCCGGGTCATTGACATAGTATCCGAAAACGGTCGCCCCCGAAGTAAGTTCACTGGCATTTTCCAGAAGGTTGGAGAAACGATCTCCATAAAAGATATTATCCCCTAAAATCATGCAGCACGGTGAGCGACCAATAAAATCCTTTCCAATTAAAAATGCTTGAGCCAATCCATCCGGCGACGGCTGGACCTCATACGATAATGATAAACCCAAATGAGCACCATCACGAAGAAGATTCTTAAAGAGATGTATGTCTCGCGGAGTGGAGATAATCAAGACCTCACGGATATTGGCCAACATCAATACCGAAAGAGGGTAGTAGATCATGGGCTTGTCATAGACCGGTAGAATCTGCTTGGAAATAGTTTGCGTTAGCGGATATAACCTTGTCCCTGATCCTCCGGCTAAAATTATTCCTTTCATACGTTTCTATTCCACGTCTAAAATTAAGAAACTCAGTCTGCGTTACCTGGATTCCCGCATGGTATGGACCACTTCAATGGATGGAAGTGCTTCCTCCAAACCAAACCCACGGCCTCCCAGGATTTCACGGTAGCTTTGGGTATGCAAATCGGTAAAGCCATCGCTGAATTCGATCTCTTTTCCTCCGATCTTGAGGGACCGGTATGTCCGTTTCCCTTCTTTCAGTGCGTCGTCTGGAAGATGCTTGGTATTGATACTCAAAAACCATTTCACGTTGGCTTTTTCTAATTGCAGAACCCCTTTAGCATGATCCTCATTTATTTCTACAATTTTATTTTCCCGTACACCTCCAAAAACCCATACGAGCATGTCAAAAAAATGAATGCCGATGTTGGTAGCAATTCCCCCGGACTTGGCTTCCTCGCCTTTCCAGCTATGCTGATACCATTTGCCTCTCGACGTAATATACGTCAGCTCAATCTCGCGATTCGGCGATGAGAAATTTGACTCAACGTCTTTTTTCAATTGCTGAATGGCCGGATGCAACCGAAGTTGAAGGATAGTGTACACCCGTTTCCCCGTTTCCTTTTCAATCTCCCGCAACGCATCAACATTCCAGGGATTGAGGACAAGTGGCTTTTCACAAATGGCGTCTGCCTTAATGCGAAGGGCGAAACGAATGTGGGAATCATGTAAATAATTCGGCGAGCAAATACTGACGTAATCGATCTTCGTTCCGTTCCGCCTGAGCTTATCAATGTGACGATCAAAACGCTCAAACTCCGTGAAAAAGTCGGCCTGTGGAAAATACGAATCGATGATGCCAACGCTGTCGAATTTATCAAGGGCGGCCACCAACGTGTGACCGGTATCTTTAATCGCCTGCATGTGGCGTGGGGCGATATATCCCGCCGCTCCGATCAAAGCAAAGTTACTCATGGTTGATCTTGGTTACCGACCCGTTCTTCAGAAGATACGCTTCTCCGCTTTCGGGACAGACGGCACGGCCGGTTGCATCAAATGCCAGTCGATGGCCAAATTCGCTCATCCATCCCGTTTGCCGGGCTGGATTTCCCGTCACTAAAGCATATGCAGAAACGGATTTTGTCACGACGGCGCCGGCTCCAATAAATGCAAACTCACCGATGTCATGACCACACACGATCGTGGCATTGGCTCCGATACTTGCTCCCCGCCCAACCATCGTTCTGGAGTATTGATTTTTGCGATTTACCGCACTGCGCGGATTGGTGACGTTGGTGAATACCATGGAAGGCCCGAGAAAAACATCGTCCTCGCAGATCACGCCCGTATAAATGGATACGTTATTCTGAACTTTTACATTCCGGCCCAAAACGACATCGGGTGAAATCACTACATTCTGTCCGATATTACAATTCTCTCCTATTTTGCAATTGGGCATAATGTGTGAGAAGTGCCAGATCTTAGTTCCGGCACCGATCGTTGCGCCTTCATCGATCACCGCTGTTTCATGGGCGAAGTATCGCTTTTCTTCCATTTAACGAGGGTACTTTCGGATAATCTCGCAAATGTACGACAATTGTTCATCGCTCATTTCCGTATGAATGGGAAGAGAAATCACTTTTTTGGCAAGCTCTTCACTCACGGGAAAGGATCCGGCTCCAAAGCTAGGTATGGCAAAGGCTTTCTGAAAATGTAAAGGCAACGGGTAATAAACCATAGAAGGAATCGCATTGAACTCCAGGTATTTTTTGAAATGGTCACGGTCAATCGCCTTCAGCGTTAAGGTGTACTGATGAAACACGTGCGTCGAATAAGGAGCCCGGAAGGGTATATCCAGAAATGACGTTCCAGCCAATGCACGGTCATAAAAATCCGCCACCGCTTTTCTTTTTGTTTCATACGCATTCAGATGATTGAGCTTGACGTTGAGTATTGCGGCCTGCAAAGTGTCCAGGCGGCTATTGACTCCGATCACATCATGATGGTATTTGATTCGCTGACCGTGATTGGCGATCATCCGGATCGTATCGGCCAATACTTTATCTTTTGTCAGAATAGCTCCCCCGTCTCCATAGCACCCTAAATTCTTGGATGGGAAAAACGAAGTACACCCAATGGATCCCATCGTACCTGCCTGATCCGATGTACCATTGCCAAAAATGTACTCTGAGTTGATAGCCTGAGCAAAATCTTCTATCAAATACAGGTTGTGTTTTTTGGCTATGGCCAATAGCTGCTCCATCGGTGCGCATTGTCCGAAAAGGTGGACAGGAACAATAGCGACAGTTTTAGGAGTAATTTTATTTTCAACGTGCTGAACATCGATGTTAAACGTTTTTTCTTCAACGTCAACAAAAACAGGTTTCAGTCCCAGGAGGGCCATGACCTCCGCCGTGGCCACATAGGTGAACACCGGCAAGATAACCTCATCGCCGGGACGAAACCCCAACGCCATCATGGCAATTTGAAGAGCGTCTGTTCCGTTGGCACAGGAGATGACGTGAGTACCCTTATGAAAAGAAGAAAACGATTGCTCAAATTCCCTAACCTGGGGCCCCTGAATGAACGCCGTGGAATTCAAAACACTCTGAATGGCCTGATCCACCTCCGGCTTAATGCGGAGATATTGAGAATGCAAATCAACCATATTGATTTTTTGCATTTTGATCACGATCCGAGATTAGAAATTTTCTTTTGCCAATTCCAGGCGTGGAGCAATGCTTCATCGATGGTGTACCGCGTCTCCCAACCCAATTGAGTAAATGCTTTGGTTGGGTTGGCGTAGGTCTTTTCAACGTCTCCGGGCCTTCGGGGACCAATTTCATACGGCAACGGCACGTGGGTGACCGCCATAAATTTCTTGACCAATTCCAGGACTGACACACCCTCCCCCGTACCCAGGTTATAAACTTCAAAACCTTGTGAATCGGTCTTCAGCATTTTACTCAATGCTGTCACATGGGCCTCTGCCAGGTCGACGATATGAATAAAATCCCTTAAACAAGTCCCATCCGGTGTGGCGTAATCATTCCCAAAAATAATCAGCTTTTTACGAATGCCCGCCGCTGTTTGCGTTATGAATGGCACCAGATTTCCGGGCACATCCAGGGGTAATTCCCCGATCAGAGCAGTGGGATGGGCTCCCACCGGATTAAAGTAGCGGAGAGAAATCACTTGTAAACCCGGCTGTGAAAAAACAGTGTCTTCCAAAATCTGTTCGCACATTTGTTTCGTGGCTCCATAAGGAGATTCTGCTTTTTTAAAAGGCGCTGTTTCATCGACGGGGATATGGTCAGGTTGGCCGTAGACCGTGCAGGAGGAAGAGAAAATAAAATTCCTCACGTGCTTTTCCCGCATAACATCCAACAGGGAAGTGAGCGACCCGATATTATTCTCATAATACTTCAAAGGCTGTTGCACGGATTCTCCCACCGATTTATATGCTGCAAAGTGCATCACAGCAACCAGATCCGGTTCCGAATTGAATACCGTTCTCAAAAATGATTTGTCTGTGCAATCCCCTTCGTACAATTTGGAGTGCATTTCTGTTATTTTATCCATCCCGGTAAGCAAGGTTCGGTCGGATTTAGAAAAATTATCAACCAGAATCGGTGTGTAGCCTTGTTGAATAAGTTCAACGGCGGTGTGAGCTCCAATGTACCCTGCTCCTCCGGTAACCAGTATTTTTTTTGAAGATCCCATCACAATCTGGCGGTTACCAACGATTTGTCGAGAAATCCTTTTACGTCATAGACCACTGTTTTGGCATCCCGGATCGTTGTCCAATTCAATGACGAAAATTCCTTATGTCCTACTGCCAGAACGATCGCCTGGTATTTTTGTGTTGGTTCCGGAATCAACTTCATACCATATTCGTGAGCAACCTCCTGGGCGTTGGCATGGGGATCAAAAATGTCCACCGTCGTTCCAAAACTCTCGAGTTCATGCACTACATCGACGACTTTGCTGTTGCGGATGTCCGGGCAATTCTCTTTAAAAGTAAGACCCAACACTAAAATTCTGCTTTTATGAATAGGCAGTTCATTTTGAGCCATGAGCTTTATGACAGCATTGGCAATATAAATGGCCATATTATCATTAATCCGGCGACCGGACAAAATCACTTCCGGATGATACCCAAGACTTTCGGCCTTATAGGTCAAATAATACGGGTCCACACCAATGCAGTGGCCACCCACGAGCCCGGGCTTAAACGAAAGGAAATTCCACTTGGTACCGGCCGCCTCTAATACCTCATGGGTATCTATACCGATGCGTTCAAAGATCAATGCCAGCTCGTTTACAAAGGCGATGTTTACATCCCGCTGGGAATTTTCAATCACCTTGGCGGCTTCAGCTACCTTGAGTGACGAGGCTTTATGAGTTCCGGCCGTAATAATTTTTTTATAAAGTTGATCTACCTTTTCAGCGACTTCCGGAGTGCTTCCGCTGGTCACCTTTTTTATGCTGGTAACCCGGTGAACCTTATCTCCGGGGTTAATGCGCTCCGGGGAATATCCACAAAAAAAGTCTTTATTGTAGACCAGCCCGCTTAACTTCTCCAATACGGGTACACAAACTTCTTCCGTTGATTCATAAATGACGATGTCTCCTTTCTTCAGCACACTTCCAATGGTTCGGCTTGCACTCTCGAGTGGACGCAGATCCGGGGTTTTAAATTCATCCACCGGCGTTGGAACCGTGATAATAAAATAGGACGCGTTCTTTACATCTTCGATGGACGAAGAGTATTTCAATCGATTCGATTTTCTTAATTCCTCCGGCTCCACTTCCAGGGTACGATCGTACCCTTTTTTCAACTCATCAATCCGTTCCAGATGGATATCAAATCCAATCGTATCCATTACTTTTCCAAACTCCACGGCGAGTGGAAGGCCGACATACCCCAGCCCGATAATCGCAACTGTATCCATTTAGTTTCTGTTAACCATAATATTCTTTATACCAGTCCACAAATTTACCGATGCCCTCGTTAATCGAAGTACCTGGTTGAAATGCAATTAAGGCTTCCAGGTCGGCCATGTCGGCATAGGTTTCCTTTACATCACCGTCCTTCAAAGGCAAAAAATTCATCACCGCCTTCTTGCCCAATTTTTCTTCCAGAACCTTAATAAACGTAAGCAACTCAACCGGCTGGTGATTGCCAATATTAAAGATTCGATACGGGGCAAAACTGGAAGCCGGATCGGGATGATGTGCGTCCCAACTCGTGTTTCCCTCCGGAATCTTCAGCAATATCCTGACCATTCCCTCGACAATATCATCGACATAGGTGAAGTCACGTTTCATTTTACCAAAATTATAGACATCAATAGGCTGACCTTCCTGGATCGCCTTGGTAAAGATAAATAACGCCATGTCGGGTCGTCCGTAGGGGCCGTACACAGTAAAAAAACGAAGCCCGGTCGTCGGCAAATTGTACAAATTGGAATACGCATGGGCCATTAATTCATTGGCTTTCTTCGACGCCGCATAGAGTGCCAGAGGATGGTCCACATTGTCATGAACTGAAAAAGGCAGGGACTGATTGGCGCCATACACCGAACTTGACGAAGCATAGACTAAATGTTTCGGCGGATGATGACGGCACGCTTCGAGAATATTAAGGAAGCCATGAACATTACTTTCCAAATACGCATAGGGGTGAGAAAGCGAGTACCTCACTCCGGCCTGGGCTGCGAGATTGACAACGTAGTGAAACCGGTGCTGAACGAATAGCTGATCCAGGGAAGATTTGTTTGTCAAATCGATTCGTTGAAAGGTGAAATTGGAAAAACGGCGAATTATTTCCAGGCGCGCTTCCTTCAGAGAAGGTTCATAATACTCATTCAGATTGTCCAGTCCGGTGACGGTGTACCCCTCTTCACACAATCGTTTCGAAAGATGGAATCCAATAAACCCCGCAGCACCGGTAACGAGAACATGTTCTTTCAAAGGTATTTGTTAATTTTAGAGTGCAAAATTAAACAACAAAGTAGACAAGAATAATTGTAAACCCGGAAATGATGGAAAAAAATGTTTCTGATGAAATTGATGTATACGATCTTTTGGTAGGAACTGTCCGGGTAATAAAAAAAAATAGCTGGTTATTCATCACTCTTATTGTTTTGGGTATCGGCATTTCGTTTCTGTCAGAATACCGAAAACCCCAAGTCATCGAGGGCCGAATGATTGTTTTTTCGGATATCGTACCAACACCCTATTGTAAGTTGATCGCAGGAGCCTTCGACAATCTAGTCCGTGAGAGGAGTTTGGATACCCTGGCAAACCGACTTCATTTATCGTTGTCCGAAGCTGCACAAATTGAATCCATTACCTCAGAAATCGCCGATGCAAAAAAAGATTCCCTGTTCATCGTCTCCGTGAAAGTCCGGGATCGTCAAACCCTACCCAAATTACAGGATGGCATCATTAATTACCTGCAGAATCAGAGGTTTCTAAAAATACGCATCGAACAACGCAAGAAGTTTTATCGCGACCTGATCGAAACCGTCGACAAAGGAATAAAGGCAATGGATAGTTTACGAAGAAAATCTTTTCAGGGAAAGCCTGTAAATGCCAACGGCTTATCAAGTTCACCGGATCCTGGAATTAACGTTGAACGAATAATTAAACTTCAAAAAGACCTTCTTACCTACAAAAACGATCTCGCCCTGGCTGACGGCGTGCAAATCGTTTCACGGTTGTCGACTTTTCAAAAGCCTGAAAGGCCGACCGTGCAAACGGCATTAGTTGGGTTCTTAGGCGGGGTGTTCACCTCCTTTTTATTTTTAGGTATTCGTTGGATTATTCGTCTTAAAACGTAACCCGGTGCTGCATTTTTTTCTTCTTCTCGAGAAAGAATATAAACTGGAATTACGACGTAAGTCTGTCATTTCCGGTCTCGCCTTGTATCTCTTTTGTACGGTTTTTATCAGCTACCTAGTTTTTCGTTTGCGGGAAAACCTTATATCTCCGTTGGTTTGGAGCGCCTTGTTTTGGATCATTATTTTATTTACCGTCGTCAATACGGTCGCCAAGAGTTTTATCGGCGAGCGCCGGGGAAGAGATATCTATTTTTATTCTATGGCCAGTCCCTCAACCATCATTCTTTCTAAAATAGTCTACAATTTTATTCTATGCACCCTTTTGTCGGTTACCGGATTTCTTCTTTTTATTCTTTTTCTTGGGAATCCCATCGTCGACAAGGCATTGTTCATCCTTATTCTTCTTCTCACCTCCATGGGGTTTGCATCGTCGCTGACATTGCTTTCCGGTGTCGCTGCGAAAGCAAATAACAGCAATATCCTCATGGCTGTATTGAGCTTTCCGGTGGTGATTTCAATTTTGCTATTGGCCATTAAGGTCACAAAAAATTGCATTGACGATCTGGATCGCTCAGTAAGCAGTCACGAGGTGGTGATCTTGCTGGCAATAAATTGTCTTCTGGCGGCTGCGTCGTATCTGCTCTTCCCGTATATTTGGCGCAGTTAATAGTCAAGGGATGAAAAAGATGTGGTGGAAAATAATCACCGTCATTTTGTTGGTCTACACCATCATCGGCGGTTTACTATTTGAAGTCCCTCGGCTGAGCATTGTGAATGAAACGATCAGGGGACTCTATTTTCATGTTCCGATGTGGTTCGGCATGGTATTCCTGTTTCTGACGTCAACCTTTTTTGCCATTCGTTATTTACGAAACCCGACGATGGAAAATGATATTTTTTCTGTCGAATTTGCCAATACGGGAGTAGTCTTTGGCCTTCTGGGCATCTTCACCGGAATGATTTGGGCCAATTACACCTGGGGTTCTCCGTGGCATGGGGATCCTAAACAAAATGGAGCGGCGATCACTCTACTGGTTTACCTCGCTTATTTTGTTTTGCGTGGATCCATTGAAAACGAAGAACAACGGGCGCGCCTGAGCGCGGCGTACAACATTTTTGCTTTTGCCGCCATGATCCCCCTCATCTTCATTATTCCTCGCCTCCAGGACTCGATGCACCCGGGTAGCGGTGGAAACCCGGGATTCAATATGTACGATTTGGACAGCCGGATGAGAATGGTCTTTTACCCCGCTTGTATCGGTTGGATTTCACTGGGTGGATGGATAGCAACACTGCGCATTCGCATGAAAATAGCAAACGAGAAAATAACCGAATGGGAAGATGAAAAAAATCGCTAAACTATTCTTACTTCCGGTATTTACTTCGCTGAGCTCTGCTTTACACGCTCAACAAGAAGTTGAAATGGCTGACGCACTGCGTTCGAATGGGAAAATTTATGTGGTTGTAGTCATTATCCTGATCATTTTCATAGGTCTGATTGCGTACCTCTTCTCGATGGACAGAAAAATTACGCGCCTTGAAAAGCGGATAGGAGAAAAGAAATTCTGAATCCCTCATTTTCTCATCTCCAACGTCGGTATTGTTTTGTTTTTTTGACTTAACTTTGACCAACCTAAAGGAATCATTTCCAGGGC
>Ga0302324_100001056_pt1 | contig 68379 bp, 52 predicted proteins | sample Palsa_T0_1_FD_201949 | JGI IMG/M metagenome (GOLD analysis project Ga0302324, IMG submission 201949) | Peat permafrost microbial communities from Stordalen Mire near Abisko, Sweden - Palsa_T0_1 | ecosystem: Environmental > Terrestrial > Soil > Palsa > Peat permafrost | place: Sweden: Abisko...
GTGGCTTTCCAGATCGCGCTCTCGACGCTGCTGGTGGTCGGCGCAAGTCTCTTCGTGCGGACTCTGATCAATTTGAATGCAGTCGATGTGGGCTTTCGCGCCGACGACCTCGTGCTCTTCGACCTTAATCCGCCGAGCAAACAATATCCCGCGCCGAAAGATGTCGCGCTCCATGCGCGGGTCGAGAAGGCATTGCGTGAGGTTCCTGGCGTCGAGGGCGTAACACTGACGGACATTCCTCTGCTGGCAAATTCGGTATCGGAGTCCGACTTCCACGTGGAAGGGGCGCCAAAGACAAACGAGCCACACGGAGAAGGCTCCGGCGCGATGCAGTCGACGGTCGGTCAGGATTACCTGTCGGTGATGGGGATTCCGATGGTTGCGGGACGAAACTTCACGGCACAGGACGTCGAGGCGCCGCAGCGGTTCTCGATTGTCAATCAAGCTCTGGTGAGGAAGTACTTCCCCAACCAGAATCCGATTGGCCGTCGCTTCACCATGGACGACGCCGATTCGAAGAACCGGAGTTGGCTCGAGATTGTTGGCGTATCCGCCGACACACGCTATTCAAATCTGCAGCAGGAGACGCCACCACTCCATTTTGATCTCTACCGGCAATCGAAGGATATCGGCGGCGCCACCTACATCGTGCGAACGAGGCTAAAGCCCGACGCGATTGTGCCCTCGCTGCGGGCAGTCGTGCGGGACATCGATCGCGATTTGCCATTGATGGATGTTCGGACCCAGCGGCAGCAGATTGACGCCACCATTTCGCAGCAGCGCGTCTTCGCCAGCCTGACCGCGGCGTTTGGGATTCTCGCACTTGCCCTGGCTTGCGTGGGGATCTACGGAATCATGGCGTACGCAGTTTCACAGCGGACCAACGAAATTGGAATTCGTCTGGCACTGGGTGCGCGGCGCAGGCAGGTTCGAGGCATGGTATTAAAGGAAGCGGGTTGGCTTGCTGCCGTGGGGGTTACGGTGGGAGTTGCGGTTGCTCTAGGGCTCGGGCAACTACTGAAGTCCATGCTGTACGGATTGCAACCAACCGATCCGGCTTCACTGGTCGGAGCGGCCGTCTTGCTGCTGGGTGTCGCTTTGCTCGCGGGATGGGTTCCTGCTATGAGGGCTTCAAGAGTCGAGCCGATGGAGGCTTTACGACATGAATAGTCTCGGCCACCGGCTGCCACTTTTCCTTCTCCGTTGAGCACACGGGTTCATCCTTCCATCTTTTTCTGCTGATCAACCGCTTTTTCTTTGGCCTTAGCGCGCGAGTGCGTTTATTCTGTGGCGTCGTTTGCAGCGGCAGTGTGTTCCATCCCTATGTTTGCGAAATGTGCGCATGAAGTTTCTGAGACGCTCGAAGATCCGGATTCTGCTCTTCCTTGCCGTAGTCGGACCGGGATTCATTACCGCAAACGTCGACAATGATGCCGGCGGCATCCTGACCTATTCCTCCGCCGGGGCTCAATTCGGACATCTCCTGCTGTGGACCATGATCCCGATCACTCTCGCCCTGATCGTGGTGCAGGAAATGTGCGCTCGCATGGGCGCCGTCACTGGCAAGGGGCTAAGTGACCTGATTCGCGAAGAGTACGGGTTTCGGATCACGTTTTTCATGATGATCGGCATTCTGATCACCAACTTCGGCAACATCGTCACTGAATTCATAGGGATAGCGACCAGCCTCGAACTTTTCGGCCTTTCGCGATTCGCGACCGTGCCGGTGTGTTGCGTGATCGTGTGGCTCATTGTGGTGAAAGGACAGTACAAAAGCGTCGAAAAAGTATTTCTAGCCGCGTCGTTCTTCTATATCACCTACATTGTCGCCGGAGTTTTGGCCCATCCCGCGTGGAAAGGCGCGATGATTGCCACGGTCACGCTGCCGAAGTTGGCGTCCTTTCGCGATCAGGCCTATCTCTATATGGTGATTGGAGTTGTCGGCACCACCATCGCCCCCTGGATGCAGTTTTACCTGCAATCTTCGATCGTGGAAAAAGGCGTCACCAAGCGTGGATTCAAGGCTTCGCGGCTGGATGTGGTTACGGGGTGCATTTTTACGGATGTGGTGGCCTGGTTCATCATTGTGGCGTGCGCGGCCACGCTATATGTCCACGGAGTGCACGACATTCGCTTCGCGGCGGATGCGGCCCAGGCTCTCAAGCCGCTGGCAGGGGATTACGCCTATATTCTGTTTGCGGTCGGGCTATTTAACGCATCTTTGTTCGCAGCTTCGATTCTGCCGCTGTCCACGGCCTATACCGTGTGCGAGGGCCTCGGTTTCGAGTCTGGCGTGGGGCAAAAGTTCAGCGAAGCGCCGGCATTCTACTGGCTCTATACGCTGCTGATTGCGGCTGGCGGAGCCGTGGTGTTGATTCCGGGACTGCCGCTGCTGAAAATCGCGGTCTTGTCGCAGGTGGTCAACGGAGTGGTTCTGCCGTTTGTTCTGATTTTTATGTTGTTGCTGATCAACAAGAAAGAACTTATGGGCGAGTACGTGAACACGCGCCTTTTCAACGCGGTAGCGTGGTTGACCACGGCCGTGATGATCGCGTTGACCCTCGCGTGGTTCTGGACGCTGCGGTCGTAAGGCGGGCTTCGGGCTGCGGCTTTTAGGCTTCCGCTTTCGTGAAAAACCGCTAACGCTCGGCAGGACGCCGAAAAGTTGTGGCATGCGCATGGACAGACTGCTCACTATCCGTCGATGGGGTGGCTTGTAGTATGCTGGTGCACGAAATCGCCACTCTGCGGAGAAAATGAAGCGAACTTCTGTTTTTTCGGGCATCTTCTTGGGTACTCAATTGGGCAGCCTCGCGGTTCAGTTCGCTGGCGCGGTCCTCGTGCTGGTCGCTGCGCTTGTGATTCCTGCCGTTGCACTGCCTGCGGCTTTTGTGGCGACGGGTCGGCTGGGGCAGCTGGCTGCGCCGGGCGTCACTGCGTCGAACGTGACTGCGCCAAACGTGACTGAGTCGATCGCTGCTCAGTCGAACGCGGCTGCGTCGCATGTTGCTGCTCCGACTTCTACTGCATCGAACAGCGCTGCGCCGGGCGCGGCAGCCTCGTCTGCGCAGTATTCGGTGCAGGGAACGGTGGCGTCGGCGCAGGGGGCTCCGGTTTCCTACGCGTCGGTGACGCAAGTGAACGGGCTGCTGACGCAGTTGGAGACGACGTCGAAAGCGGCGCAGGGAGATCTCACGAATCTTCGCATCGAGCGCTGGAAAACGGATGCGGGCACGAAGAAGCAGGCGCTGGGCAATGTGGATTCGATTCTGCGCAATCTGCAGAACGCGCTCCCTGCAATTGTTGAAAAGCTACGGGCCGCGCCGGAAGATGTGCCGGCGACCTTCAATCTCTACCGCAACCTGGATGCGTTATATGACGTACTTGGCGGCGTGGTGGAGGAAACGGGAGCGTTTGGATCGAAGGACGATTTTCAGGCGCTGGCCAACGATTTGAAAAGTTTTGAAGGCACGCGCAAGGGTCTGGCGGAGCGGCTGGAAAATCTGGCGACGGCGAAGGAAGCGGAGATTGTGCGGCTGCGGTCTGATTTGAAAACGGCACAGGCGGCGATTCCGGTGGCGCCTCCGAAGAAAACTGTGGTGGACGATAACGAGCCGGCGAAGAAACCAGTGGTGAAAAAAAAGCCGGTGACCAAGCCGGCCGCCAGGCCCGCGGGGACTTCGACAACGACGAAACCGGCGGCGGGACAGACGCAGACGCCGGCGACGCCGCAGACGCCGGCGCCGAAGCCGCAATAGGGCTGGCTTCGGGCTTCGGCTTTCGGGCTTCGGCTAAACCCTTCGGACTTCCGGCAGAAAGCTTTTAATGCAAAAGGGAGCGAAGAGGAGCGAGTGCTGACTTCTCGGGGGGGGCGGCGGTGTTTTTTGCGATTTTGGTTAAAGGCTTCACTCGTAGGTTGGCTGAAGCCCGGCGGCCGAAGCCTGAAGCCCGAAGTGAAGTCCCCACTTCTCGCGCAAAGAACGCGCGAGAAATGGGGCACCCGTCAAAACCCGGAAGCTGGAGGCCGAAGCCCGATAGCTGAAGCCCGAAGCCCGGTCTAAGAACATTCCACATGAACCATCACGGCAGCGTGGTCGCGGCTATTTTCGGGATCATCATCATCCTGGTGGTGTTGCTGGATGCGTTTGAGACGGTGGTGCTGCCGCGGCGGGTTACGCGGCACTTCCGGCTCACGGCGTGGTTTTACCGGCGCACCTGGCTGCCCTGGAAGGCGATTGCGAAACGCATTGGCACGGCTTCGCGGCAGCAGAGTTTTCTGGGATATTTCGGGCCGCTCTCGCTGATCATGCTGCTGGCGTTTTGGGCGGCGACCCTGATCGTGGGCTTTGCCCTGCTGCAGTATGGCATTGGCGGGCACGAACAGCTCAGCGGCGAGCCGATTACTTTTGGAAGGATTCTCTACCATAGTGGCCAGACGTTTTTCACGCTGGGCTACGGCGACATTTTGCCCACTTCGGGGCTGGCGCGGGCGCTATCGGTGGTGGAAGCTGGGATGGGATTTGCGTTTCTTGGCGTAGTGATCGGGTATCTGCCGGTGGTGTACGCATCGTTTTCGCGGCGCGAGATTCAGATTTCGATGCTGGACGCGCGCGCGGGATCGCCTCCGACCGCGACCGAGTTGCTGGTGCGGCTGGCGGGAAGTTCAGAGAACCCCGCTATCGAGCAAATCGTTCTCGACGAAATTTTGCGAGACTGGGAGCGCTGGGCGGGAGAGTTGCTGGAGAGCGGGATTTCATATCCGGTGCTAAGTTTTTTTCGTTCGCAGCACAGCAACCAGTCGTGGCTGGGCGCGCTGCTGACCATGCTCGACGTGACGTCGCTGGTGATTACGGGAATTGAGGGGATTCATCCCGGGCAGGCGCGGCTGACATTCGCGATGGCGCGGCATGCGGCCGTGGACCTGGCGCAGGTGGTGAACGCACGCTACGATCCGCTGGCGCCGGAGCGGCTGCCGGACGCTGATTTCAACATGGTGCGGGATACGCTGGCGGCAGTGGGATTGAAATTGCGTGGAGGCGAAGCGGCGCAGCAGAAGCTGTCGAAGTTGCGGTCGATGTATGAACCTTACATTCATTCAACGGCGAAGAACCTGATGGTGGCGCTGCCGCCGTGGCAGCATCCGGCGAAGATCAGAGACAACTGGCAGGCGGGGCCGTGGGACCGGATCATCCAGGCCAAGGGGCTGGCGGTGCTGGGGCAGAAACCGTTGTTGCCGCCGGCCGGCGCTGAGGACCATTTTTAGAGAGCGGCTTGCCGGGCTGGGCTTCGGGCTTCGGCTATCGGGCTTCAGCGAATACCTTCAATCGAAATTTGGTTCGTGAATCTCCGGATTTGCGAAACCTCTCAAGAGCGGCGGAATCCTTGGCTGGCTGAAGCCCGATAGCCGAAGCCTGAAGCCCGCTCTTCCACGCGCGTGCTAACATCCTTTCTGTTTTTCATGAATGCTCTCCTTGAAGTGAAACGCTTGCGATGAAACGTATTGGCGAGAACGTTGTGCGGATTGAGGCGGAGGCGCTGCGGGCGCTGGCGGACCGGATTGGCGGTCCGATGGCGGCGGCTTTTCAGCGCGCAGTGGATTTGATGTTTTCCTGTGCGGGGCGCGTGGTGGTCACCGGTATGGGGAAGAGCGGCTTGATCGCGCGCAAGATTGCGGCCACGCTGAGTTCGACGGGAACTCCGGCGCTGTATCTCCATCCTGTGGATGCGTTGCACGGCGATTTGGGGATGGTGGTGCGCGGGGATGTGGTGCTGGCGTTGTCGGCGTCCGGAGAGACGGAGGAGATATTGGCGCTGCTGGCAAACATCAAGCGGCTGCGGGTTCCGCTGATTGCCATGACCGGAGATGAGATTTGTGCGGACGCTCACGCTCGGAATATCCACCCCTTCGGCAAGCTCAGGGCAGGCTCTTCGAAAAGTGCAAGGGGTGGGGCAGCCTCTGTGGTGATAAGTGCGAGCAAACAGCAAAAGTCAAAAGCGGCGAGCAAAGGTGCCCGCTCCGCACAAGCATGGTCCACCTTGGCGGCGGCGGCGGATGTCACGCTCGATTGTTCCATCGCACAGGAGGCTTGCTCGCTCGGATTGGCTCCGACGGCTTCGACTACCACGATGCTGGCTTTGGGCGATGCGCTGGCGGTGACTTTGAGCGAGAAGCGCGGGTTCAAGGAAGAGGATTTTGCCAATCTGCATCCGGGGGGAAAGCTGGGGAAGCGGTTGGCCCGGGTGGAATCGTTGATGCACTCCGGCGATGCGCTGCCGCGGGTGACGCCGCGGACGAAGATGCCGGACGTGATCTATGAAATGTCGCGCAAGAAGCTGGGCGTGACCGCAGTGGTGCAGGGTGAGAAGTTGGTGGGCATAGTCAGCGACGGAGATTTGCGTCGGCTGCTCGAGAAGCGCGGGAAAGACGTGCTCGATCTGACGGCAGGTGAGGCGATGACTCGCGATCCGAAGACGATTGGGGCTGGAGAGTTTGCGGCAACGGCGCTGGCTCTAATGGAGGAGAAGAAGATTACGTCGCTGATGGTGGTGGATGGAGCAGGGAAGCTGCGGGGGATTGTGCATCTGCATGATCTGTGGGGGACGGAGCTGGTGTGAGCAGCGAGTTTGAGTGCCGGGTCGCGAGTACCAAGTACGGAAGATTCGCCTGAGTTCAGATGGGTACACGATCGAGCGGGACTATGAATTGAATTCCCGGCACCTGTTTGCCCCGTAGGTGCCCGTCATTGGTGACAAAGAGGTCGGTTCCGACGCTGGCAGCCGAAGCCAGTTGGATTGCGTCGGGCGCTTTCAAAAAGCGATCACTCCGGATTGACGCATAGATCTTCGCAACGCCGGCGTCCAAAGGAATCAGCAGCGCCGACCTGGAGATGGCTTCTTCGTACCTCCGGCAGAGCTCCGTGTTTCCCGCGGCAGCGGGCTTGACCAGAATTTCACCGAGAGTCAGAGTCGAGGTTAGAAGCTGATCTCCCCGGCGCAACATTTTCGTGCGCAGTTCTTCCACGGCTTGCGACAATGCTCCGTAATCTTCCCACAGATAGATGAAAAGGTTTGTGTCCCAGAAGATTCGGCTCATTCCCAGCCTTCGCGAAGCCGGCGGACATACTCATCCGCGTGCTCATCGGCCCAGAGGTCCTTCCCGGAGCCGCACAGCGCCAGCAGGGGGTCGTTCTTGATCCTGTCCTCGACCGTGTCTTGATTCCAGTCCCGATACCAGTCCAGCAGGCCCACGTATTCGGACGGAATATCTTCCCTCGCTGGTACGGTCTTGGCACCTTCCCGGGCGGGATCGTAACTATCGCCGTTGCGAAACAGGCGGCGGCGGCCTGGCGCGGTCTCCATAAGCATGCGGTAACGGCCTGGGCTCGGTGGACGGTTCGCCACGCAATGCTGAACCACGTGGACATAGACGCCTGGACGAAGAGGCTGCGTTCCTGCTTCTTGCGCGGCCCGCTCCATGATGTCAGCAATTTCGAAATCGGCTCGATCCGGATGTTCGCGATGGATAAGCGCGGTGGCGATCCAGACCTCGTCGGCCACCTTGATCTGTATTCCGGATGCGATTGTCATATCGGCCTCCAAAAAAGATTATACTAGTTGCGGTGGTTAATAACAACATACTTGTTATTGAGAGTTAAATACATCACGGATGCCTGTGGCCCGGCAATGTGCCGGGATTGGGTAGCCAGGCTCCGATGGAGCCACGTAGAATAGCCAATCCACTAACTCAATCCAATCGGACATCAAACCTATGCATCGATGGTCACAACTGTTTATTCCTACATTGCGCGAGGCCCCGGCGGATGCCGAAGTGGCTTCGCATAAATTTCTGGTGCGGGCTGGGTATATCCGGCAGCTGGCGGCAGGGATTTACTCGTATCTGTTTCTCGGGAATCGCTCGTTTAACAAGATCATGGGCATCGTCCGGCAGGAGATGGACCGGATCGGGCAGGAGTTTTATTTGCCGGTGTTGCATCCCCGCGAGCTCTGGGAGGCCAGTGGGCGCTGGGCGTTGATGGGCGAGAACTTGTTCCGTCTCAAGGATCGCAAGGGCGCCGACATGTGCCTGGGCATGACCGAAGAAGAGGTCATGACGTCGATTGCCTTGAAAGAGCTGCGCAGCTACAAGCAGCTGCCGCAGATCTGGTACCAGATCGCGCCCAAGTTTCGCGACGAGCCGCGGCCGAAGTCGGGTCTGCTGCGGGTGCGGCAGTTCATGATGAAGGACGCGTACTCGTTCGACATTGATGCGGCGGGGCTGGATGTTTCCTACAAGAGACATTACGAGACGTATTGCCGCATTTTTGACCGCTGCGGGCTCAAGTACATGGTGGTCGAGGCCGATTCGGGAGCGATGGGCGGGAAGGAATCGCACGAGTTCATGGTGCGGACTCCGGCGGGGGAAGACCAGATTGTGAGCTGCGACGGCTGCAACTACGCGGCCAACATGGAGAAGGCGACTTCGAAGCTCGACGCAGTGGCTGATCTTGCTGCCGAAGGTGATGGCAAGCCGCTGCTGGTGCACACTCCGGGGCAGAAGACAATTGAAGATGTCGCGAAGTTTCTGGGCGTGTCGCCGAAGAACAAGATCAAGACGCTGGCCTACATGGCGGATGAGCCGATCTCAGATAAGAAAGACGCCGCTGGCAAAATAAAGTCGCGGGCGATCGTGGTGCTGATGCGCGGCGATCATCAATTGAACGAAGCCAAGTTCAACGGGGCCGTGGGCATGGCGACGCGGCCCATGGAAGAGGCGGAGATCAAAACGCTGTTCAAGTCTCCGGCGGGATATTTGGGACCGGTCGGCATCGAATGGGCGAAAGATTTAAAAAAAGATGCGGGGCTGCCTTTGTTGCTGGTCGATGCAGCTCTTGAGGGCCGCACGAATCTGATCGGCGGCGCGAATCAGGAGAATTATCACCTGAAGAATCTGACGCCGGGCGTGAATTTTCAGCCAACGGCTTACGCCGATCTGCGCGCAGTGACCGCGGGCGAGGCGTGTCCGAATTGCGGCAAGGCCCTGCGCATCGATACGGCAGTCGAGATTGGGCACATCTTCAAGCTGGGGTATCGCTATACGGACTCGATGGGCGCGCGTGTGCTCGACAAAAACGGCAAGGAAGTTACGCCGATCATGGGCAGCTACGGGATTGGGATTGAACGCATCCTGACCGCAGCGGTGGAGCAGTCGAATGACGAAAACGGATTCTGGCTGCCGCCCGCGATTGCGCCGTTTGAAGTGGTGGTTTCGCCGGTCAATGTGAAGGATGAAACCATCCAGAAGGCGGCGCTCGACATCGCAATCCGCCTGGAAGCAGCCGGATTGGACGTGATTCTCGACGACCGCGACGAGCGCCCGGGAGTGAAGTTCAAGGATGCCGATCTGGTGGGAATCCCGTATCGGGTCACGGTGGGAAAAAAGGTTACCGAAGGTATCGTGGAAATCGTTCTTCGCTCGACTCGCGAAGTTCGCGATGCTACGATTTCTGAGGTAGAGCTCCAACTCAAGGAATTGCTTCGCGGGACGGGCCGGGCTTGAACGCGACCCGGTCATCAGGGCGAAGCGGGATATTTTCGAACAATGGGGACAATCAAACTGATTCTCGGGCTGGCGCTGATCGCGGCTGCGATTATTGCGGGCGCCCAGGTGATTCCACCCGAAATGGCCAACCTTTCGTTTCAGGACGACCTGAAGGAAGTTGCCGTGCTCGGGGCCTCGAACAGTTTCAAGACTGACGACGACCTGCGGCTGGCAGTCCTCAACAAGGCAAAGGCGCGCGACATCGCAATCACGCCGGAGCAGGTGACCATCCAGCGCATTGGACAGGGGGGCCTCTCCGGGGTCTACGTGGCGGTCGACTACAGCGTGCCGGTAAATCTTCCTGGATATTCGCTGGTGCTGCACTTCAATCCGAACAGCGAGAACAAGTAGGGCTTCCGGCTTCTCACCTCTCGACTCTCGACTCTCACCTCTCGACTCTGACATCTGACATCTGACCTCTGTTTTTACTTCACCCTTCCGGGCGTGTCCTTTCGTGCGTGTGTGAATTTTTGTGCGCTGCGATTTGAAAATGGGCTCGTCTCTGCCTGCATTCCCCCTTTGGTACAGAGCGCTAAAAGACGATGCTGGCAGTGACTTTGGTGTGTTACGACGGGTGTTTTTTCTTGTCCATTGCCGAGGGGTCCTGACATGATCGCAGAGTATTGCATCTCTGGAGGTACTCGTAACGTGAAGCGCACAATTTTCTTCATCGCGTTTTTGAGCCTGCTTGCGTTTTGTCTCGCCAGTTGCGGATCCACGGACAACCTGAGGACGATCCAGCTGACGGCGCCCTCGACCGAGCTGCAGGGCATCGGCGGCACCATTCAGCTGCAGGCGCAGGGCACCTACGCCTACGGTCCGAATCGGGATCTGACCAACCAGGTCACTTATACGGTGATTGTCGACCCCAACAACCAAGGGACAGTTGGGGGCACCGGTATACTGCCCACGCCGCCGAACACGATCACGCTCAGCACGACGGGCCTTGTCACGGCGGTCGAGCCGGGTGTGTGCACCTTCAACGATGTGGGCACGCTCACGACGCCGGTCTGGGTGCTGACCGGAGACTACGAAATTACGGCCACCTATCGTGGCGTCACTTCACAGCCGGTCTATATCGGCGTCGCTTCGGCCGCCGGCCCGGCCGCGGCCCCAGCCGATGGTCAATGCGGCCCCTCGGCAACGAACTAAGCGGAAGCCTCAGGCGACAGCGAAGTGAATGGAGTAGTGGCATGACCATGAGATTGCGCATCCTGATAGTTTTGACCGTGGCACTGGGCCAGCTTTTCTGGACCAGCTGCGGTCACTACTCCTGTACGGACACCTTCAGCTCTAACAACTGCAGCACCGCTGGTGGTGGCGGAGGCGGGATCGGAACGGGCGGCGGTGGCGGCGGCAGTTCGACGGCTTCGGCGTTCGCTTTTGCGATCGACCAGACTCTGGGCTCGATCGACGGCTACACCCTGTCCGCGGGCAACAGCTCGTTCCAGGCTACAACCGGCTACGTCGGGCCGACCATTCCAACCGGCGATCCGGGCGTGGGCATGGTGGTGGTGCAAGAGAAGTTCCTCTATGCGGTCTTTGCCACGGAGAACCTGATTTACGGTTGGTCGATCAGTTCGTCGGGGGCGCTGGCGACGCTGAATGGCTTTCCGGTATCGGTCCCGTTGAGCACTACGATTCCGATTACGAACTACCACCAGGTTAGCGTAATCACCAATCCCAGCGGGACGCTTCTCTTTATCGCGCAGGGGCTGCTCAACCAGATTCTGGTTTTCCAGATCGGCAGCACAGGCGAGCTCACGGCGGCTACTCCTGCTTTTGTTTCGACTGGCGCGGACGCGCCGATGAACCTGGGCATGGACGGACTGGGTGATTATCTCTACGTCACCGAAGATCCCAACCTGAGCACGCATACAGCTACCAAGACCGCCGCTTACGTCGTCGGCGCCACCGGCACGCTGACGGCCGTGCCGGGCAGCCCGTTTGCTTTTCCCATGTGGCAAGTGCAGGGCGACCCGAGCGGGCAATACCTGATCGGGATCAGCGGAAATTCGACTGCGATCTCAGGAGTCGATGACAAGAATATTTACGTTTTTGCGATTACGCAGACCGGGGCCGGGGCGGGGGCGATCGCGGCGGTTGCCGGCTCACCCTTCGCCACCACTTATTCTCCCTTTAACCTTACGGTGAACCCGGTCGGAGAATTCGCCTATACATTCAGCTTGAACCCCGACGACACCGGCAATAATGCCACGGAAGGCTTTGCGCTGACTCAGGGCACGGGAGCAATCACCGTGGTGCCGGGTTCGCCATTCGCGAACCTCTACGATGGAGGAAATGGTCAGTTTGAGCAAAGCGGGACCTACCTCTTCTCCCACAGCGGCGACTTGAGCCTGGCCACGTCAGCTCAGCTGGCTCCCCTGGTCACAACCTCGACCGGCGCTCTGACTCAGCCCTTCTCGAATGTGCAACTGAGCACCAGTGGCTACTGGGCGGTCACCGACCCGCAATAGTGGAAGCGGAAGCCCACGGGTTCCAGGGGGCCAGTTTCCAGGCGTCCTTCCAGGGCGTTCTTCCAGATCGCTGGTTAACGGCTTAGAGACCTGCTGGCTGGCGGGTCTCTTTTTGTTTGTGGGCGGGGCGTTACAATAGGAATTATTCCGCTCTCCTGAGGTCGTGCGGCAGTCAATCAGCGCTCAACCGCTTCGCGGCGATGGTTTGCTGTTCGATATGCTTGCCGTTTGATGTTTCGCAGGAGAGTCGGAAGTACAAGCGTGATCAACCTTTTCATGCGGCCCGCCGTCTGATAAGAGGGGGCATTTCCACCCGAAATCGTGGCCATCAAAATCAAGATTCCGAAAGCGAACGGTGGGAAGGGCGGACGCTGGCGCGATCCCGTGGTGCGCGCCGGGCTGGGCGTGTTTCTGATCCTGGCGGTGGGGTGCACGGGCGCATTTTCTTACTTCTATATCAAGTACGACCGCATCATCGAAAAGCGTTTCCGCACGCCGGTGTTCAGCAATTCCGCCAAGATTTACGCCCTGCCGCAAACCGTGCGCACCGGGGAAAATATCAACGCCAAAGAGATCGCCACGGAATTGCGCCGGGGCGGATATTCGGAGGGGGCGTCGGGCGGGGGTTCGGGAAAAGACGGGGAATCCCGGCTGGGCACATTTCGCATCACCGGCACCGGGATTGAAATCAGTCCCGGGCCGGAGTCCTACCACAGCCCGGAGCCGGCGCTGATTACGATCCAGGACGGACAAGTGGAGCAGATCATAAGCAAGGGGAGCGAGCTTTCGGCCTACGAACTGGAGCCGGAACTGGTGACCGCGCTGTTTGACGCCGAACAGCGCTCCAAGCGCGAGCTGGTGAAGTATAACGACATTCCTCCGGTGATGGTGCAGGCGGTGCTGGCCATTGAAGACCGGCGGTTCTTTGAGCACAGCGGCGTGAACTTTGTCCGCACGGTAGAAGCGGTTTGGGGCGACGTTGTCCACCAGCGGCGGGAGCAGGGTGGTTCCACGCTTACCCAGCAACTGGCGCGTGGTTTTTTCCTGACGCCGGAGAAAACCGTCAAACGCAAGCTGACCGAGATGCTGATCGCCGAAGAGCTGGAGCAGAAATTCACCAAGCAGCAGATTTTCGAGTTTTATGCCAACTGGGTCGACCTCGGTCAGCGCGGATCGTTCGCCATCAGCGGGTTCGCCGAGGCTTCGCACGCGTATTTCAACAAGGACCTGAAAGATATCAGTCTGCCCGAGGCGGCGCTGCTCGCGGGCTTGATCCAGCGACCTAGCTACCTGTCGCCATACCGGCATCCCGAGCGCGCGCTGGAACGCAGGAACCTGGTGCTGGAATCAATGGTGGAAACTCACGCCATCACGCGTGAGCAGGCCGACAAGGCGAAAGCCGCAGCGCTCAAGCTGGCAGCTCCGAATGTGGAAGCCAGCGACGCGCCCTACTTCGTCGACATGGTGCGCGAGGCGTTGATCAGCCGCTTTAACGAGCATGACCTGAATGACGAGTCATATCACATCTACACCACGCTCGATCCCGATCTGCAGAAGGCCGCGGCGCAAGCGGTGGAAATGGGCATCAAGCTGGTCGACGACCAGGTCACGAAGCTGCGCACCAAGCGAACAAGAGTCGGCAAGAAGGTAGATATCACCGTAGCGCCCGGACCCCAGGCGCAGGTGGCGATGGTAGCCATCGACCCTCACACAGGAGCGGTGCTGGCGCTGGTGGGCGGGCGCAATTATGCGATGAGCCAGTTGAATCATGCGCTGGCCAAGCGGCCCACCGGGTCGATTTTCAAGCCTTTCGTCTACGCCGCGGCCATGAACACGGGAGTAGACGGATCGGCCACGGTGATCACGCCGGCCTCCACGGTGGTGGATGAGCCCTCCTCGTTCGCCTACGGAGACCAGATCTACGAGCCGCGCAATTACAAAGAGGAATACCACGGCGAAGTGAGCTTGCGTTATGCGCTGGCCATGTCGCTGAACAACGCCACGGTGAAAGTGGCGGAAGAAGTTGGGTACGACAAAGTTGCGGACCTGGCGCGCTCGGCGGGAATTGCATCGGTAAAGGCGACTCCGGCGATGGCGCTGGGATCTTATGACGCGACTCCGCTGGATATGGCCGGCGCCTATACATCGTTTGCCAACAACGGCTTCCGGATTTCGCCGATTCTGGTGAACTCGCTGCGCAACTCCAAAGGGGACGTGATTGCGAACTTCAGCACCGACCGGAAGCCGGTTCTGGACCCGCGGGTGGCCTACGTGATGACCAGCATGATGGAAGGCGTGGTCAACAACGGGCTGGGCTACAACGCAGTGCGGGGACGCGGGTTCATGCTTCCGGCCGCCGCCAAGACCGGAACGTCGCACGATGGCTGGTTCGCGGGATATACCTCGAACCTGCTGTGCGTAGTCTGGGTGGGATTTGACGACTACAGCGAGTTGCGCTTGACTGGGGCGCAGACGGCGGCGCCCATCTGGACGGAGTTCATGAAGAAGGCGTCGGCGCTTTCCCGATATTCCGACATGCGCCCCTTCGCCCAGCCCACGGGAGTGGTGGACGTCCAACTGGACAAGGCCACCAACCGGCTGGCTACGCCAAAATGCCCGGACGATTACGTATCCGCTTTCGTTGCCGGAACCGAGCCGCGCGATACCTGCGACCTCCAGAGCGGCATGTCCGGCTTCTTCTCCCGCATGCTGGGAAGCGACAAGCCGATTACCCCCGCCGGCCAGCCCGCCACCGCGCAGGATACTCAGGACCCTAAGAACCAGGACCCCAACAAGAAGAAGGGTTTCTTTGGCAAGATCGCGGGTGTGTTTAAGAACGACAAACCGTCAACCCCACCGCCCGCGCCGCCAGACAACACCCAGCCAGCCCCCCACTGACGCCTGGGATACCTAGCTTGGGACACCCAGGTTTGATGCTCGCCACGGAAGCATGTACACCCGTCCCAGAAGCCAGGAAATTGTCGCTTCCCGGCAGGAACTATGGCAGAATAGTGGCGCTTGCTTGGGGGTGGTTTATGTCCTTCCCGAGAACCTGCTTCGCCAGAAACTTTCCGGTTTCACTTCTTTCCCTTTCAGTTTTCGTACTCATCTTCATCCTGGCATTCTCTGTTGCCGCCGGGGCGCAGATGTCTCATCCGGAACAGGTGCAGGTCACCCCGCCACTGATGCGGACGATTGACCCTCCGGCGCCGGACGCGAGCGCGGACAATCTGGAAGCGCAGGCCGACCATCTGCGCGCCTCGAAACTTTATCTCGACGCGCTCGATTATTACCGCGCGGCCATGGCCAAGCGGCAGGATTCGGCGCGTCTGGAAAACAAGATCGGCATCACCGAACTGATGATGCAGCGCTACCGCGAAGCGAGAAAATCGTTTGAGCGCTCGATCAAAGCCGACCACCAGTTGGCGGATGCCTATAACAATCTCGGCGTGGTCCTTTACGAAGAAAAAAAATACAGCGCGGCGGTCAAGCATTATCACCAGGCGATTGCGATCGATGCGACCTCCGCATCATTTTTCAGCAACCTGGGCGCGGCGCTGTTCTCGAAAAAGGAATTTGATCCCGCAGTGCTTGCCTATGAGCACGCCATGCAGCTGGATCCCGAAGTGTTTGAGCGCACCTCGCGCGCCGGTGTGCAGGCGCAGTTGCCCAGCCCCGGTGATCGCGCCTACTACGACTACACCGTGGCCAAACTCTACGCCAAGATGGGCTTCTCGGATCGATCGCTGGAATATCTGAGGAAGGCGCAGGAAGAGGGCTACAAAGACCTGAAGAATGTGTACAAAGATGTAGAGTTCGCCGAACTCCGCAAAGATAAAAGGTTTACGGAACTCATGACGGCGAAGACGGTGGCGCTGCCCGACTGATCTTTTACTAATTTCAACCGCGGGTTTCGACAGTTGCGGGACTGCGAAAGAATTACAACTCTTTACAAAATTAGACGCAACTTCACTGCGGGTTGCGGTTTAATCATTGCACATACTCCTGAAAACAACAGGGTGAGTAGGGAGAAACGGTAGCCCATCGGATGCTGACCCGAGCACGCCCCAAGCAAGCATCCGATGGGTTTTTTAATTAGCCGTCAGCTCTCAGCCGTCAGCTATCAGTCCTCACCGCGCGCGGCGCCTCTCGAATTGCTTACTCGAAATTCCTAAAAAACCTTGAGCGATTTCACGTCTACGCGGCTCAACATCAGCGGGATCTTGATTTGGATTTTCGCTGAGAGCTGACAGCTGATAGCTGAGAGCTTCTCGCCGGACTTCTCTCGCCGATATACGCCTCCAGAACCTGTTTCCACTTGCCTTGCGCTTTCAGAATGAACTCCACGGCGTCGCGCAGTGCGCCGTCGCCGCCGGCCTGCGGCGTGATGTAGTGAGCCTCTCGCTTCACGTCAGCGCGCGCATTCTTTACCGCAATGGCCAATCCCGCAGCGCGCATCGCGGGCAGGTCGATGACGTCGTCGCCGACAAAGGCGGCTTCCTCCGGCTTGAGGCCTTCCTGTTTCACGATCCCATCAAAGCACGAGCGCTTGTCTTGCACACCTTGATGCACGTGTTCGAGTTTCAGGTCGCGGGCGCGGAGCGCGACCGTTTCCGAGATGCGCTTGGTGATCAGCCCGGTCTTGATCCCGGCCAGACGCGCCAGCGAGATCGAGGTGCCGTCATGTGCATGAAACCCCTTGGCCTCGATCAAGCTCTGGCTCGCGAACCCGAACCCGCTCTGGCCTTGCTTCGAAGCACGTGTCGCAGCGTGTTTCGCAGCATGCTCAGCAAGTTCCTGCCCGGGCTGCGAGGCTCCGGCGGGTGCAGGAAAGATGAACAGCTTGCCGTCGGTGAGAACACCATCCACGTCGAAGAGAAGAAGTTTGATCTTGCGGGCGCGGGCCTGAGCAGAGAGTCGAGGCATCGCGGGATTTTAGCATTCCAGCATCGGACTATAATTCTAGACATGTCCTCTCAGTCGGTGCTTGCTCGGGCACGGTCCCTCGTTGCGCGTCATATCCTTCAGCCCTGTGAACAGTGGGAGCGAAAGCTGGCCGAGGCGAAGATTGACGCAGCCTTCTCAAAGATGGCCGACGATCCCGACTATCTGCGCGACTCGATCACGACGGCGCATCAATTTGAAACCAGCGACTGGGAAGCCACTAGGGCCGTGGGTTCCACAGGATAGGGAACTGGCGGCCGAGCTTTTCGAAATCGCGGTCCGAGGTGACCAGCGTAGCTCTCTGTTCAACGGCGAGAGCGGCGGCCATGCAGTCAACGTAAGGAATCTTGTGCAGCGCTTTCAGTTCGCCCGCTTTGAGCACCTGAGGAAGATCAACGGAGACCACCCGAATCGGAAGCCGCGAAAGATCGGCCATCGTGTCGCGCGCGGTCTGCTCCCCGTGGCGCTGCCACGAGAGATAAAAAACTTCTCCCCAATTCACGGCGGAAGCCAGCAGCGGATTGCCCAGCCTCTCGGCCTCTTTCAGCATGTATTCCGTACGGCCGGCTCCAGGGCCGTTCTCCAGAAGGTCCAGCAAAGCGCTGGCGTCGAGCACATACGTTTTGTTCATCTTGCTCATCGGGGGAGGCGGTCCTTCTCAACCCTGTGTTCGCGCTCCCGATCTTCCATCAGAGAAGGCTGGCCGGCATAGCGGCTGCGCAATCTACGGAGGACGCCGTCGATCGCAGTCGGAGCCTCTTCCTTCGCATCGCTCCTTATCTCTTCCCGCGTGTCGTCCCGCGCATCTTCCTGCATATCGTCCTGTTGAATCGTTTTGCCTTGGTAGCGAATTTCGAAGCCTCGCTCCTTCAGCAGCGCAACCGCCTGGTGTGAGTTCGTGGGATCGTTCGGGGGCACTCCTGCCGCTTCCAAAACAAGCGGCCTCGCGGGCAACTCGCGCCCTTCGACAATCACGCTCCACTTTGTCATCTGGCGGGTCGAGCGAAAGGCCCTTGCGGCTGCGGCTATATCTTTGCGTTGAAGCGCGGCAACCCTGGAACTGGGCACAGGCATCCTTTCGAATTATTATTATTACTCATAGTCATCATACTAGAATTTCTCCCTAAGTCCAATCCAAACGCCCATCAGACTCAGTTCGGTAGCGAACAATTTACGAAACTCGAAATCCCGGCTACAATACCCGGATGCAGTCCCTTCCTGCCTCTTTGACCTGGGCCCATCCCCTGGTGGCGGAGTGGTTTGTGCGGCGGTTTGGCACGCCTACCGAGCCGCAGGAGCAAGGCTGGCCGCACATCCTGGCGGGGCGAACCACGCTGATCTCCGCGCCCACCGGGTCGGGCAAAACGCTGGCCGCGTTTCTCGCCTGCATCGATCGTCTGGTGCGCAAGGCTCTGGCGGGTGATCTGGCGGACCGCACGGAAGTCCTCTACATTTCGCCGCTCAAGGCGCTGGGCAACGACATCCAGAAAAATCTTGAAGGGCCGCTGGGGGAAATCCTCGCCATGGCCGGGGAGCGCGGGCTGCTGATGCCGGAGATTCGCACGGCGGTGCGCACGGGCGACACGCTGCAGCCCGAGCGGCGCGCCATGCTGAAACGGCCTCCGCACATTCTGGTGACCACGCCGGAGTCGCTTTACATTTTGCTGACTGCCGACAAGAGCCGCGCGATTTTGCGGGACGTGGAAACGGTGATCGTCGATGAGATCCACGCCGTGGCCGACGACAAGCGGGGAGCGCATCTGGTGCTGTCGCTCGAACGGTTGGACGCCCTGGCGCACAGGCCTCCGGTTCGCATTGGATTGTCGGCAACGCAGAAGCCCATTGAGGAGGTCGCGCATTTTCTTACGGGATGCTCGCATGGACCCGCGCGGGAAGATGGCGTGCGTACCGACCCCGTCATCGTCAACATTGGCCACAAGCGCACGCTCGACCTCGCGGTGGAAGTGCCGCCCATGCCGCTGGGGCCGGTCGCGTCGAACGAGATGTGGGACGCGATTTACGACCGGCTGGTGACGCTGGTCTCGCAGCATCGGTCGACGCTGGTGTTTGTGAACACGCGGCGCATGGTGGAACGTCTCGCGCACAATCTGGGCGAACGCATGGGCGAGGAAAATGTTGCGGCCCACCACGGAAGCTTGTCGCGCAAGCTGCGCCTCACGGCCGAGAAGAAATTGAAAGACGGACAGATACGCGTGCTGGTGGCGACGGCCTCGCTCGAACTTGGCATCGACATCGGCACCGTGGATCTGGTGGTGCAGATCAATTCCTGCCGCGCAATTGCCGTGGCGCTGCAGCGGGTGGGGCGCTCGGGACACTGGCGGGGCGCGGTTCCGAAGGGACGCCTGTTCGCAACGACGCGCGATGATTTGATCGAGTGCGCGGCTCTGGTGCGGGCGATCCGGCAGGGTGATCTCGATCGGCTGATGATTCCGGATGCTCCGCTGGATGTGCTGGCGCAACAGATTGTGGCGACGTGCGCATCGGGCGGGGCTGCCCCTGGTGATGACGGGTGGGACGAGGACGAGATGTTCGCGCTGGTGCGGCGGGCGTATCCCTATCGCAATCTGGAGCGCGCGACGTTTGATTCGCTTCTTGAAATGCTCTCCGAGGGAATTGCGGCGCGGCGCGGGCGCTACGGGGCTTATGTTCATCGCGACCGCGTAAACAAAAAATTGCGGGCGCGGCGCGGAGCGCGGCTGGCGGCCATCACCAGCGGCGGAGCGATTCCGGATAATTCTCTTTACACCGTGGTAGCCCAGCCCGACGGCGTGGTCGTGGGAACCGTGGACGAGGATTTCGCCGTGGAGAGCAATCGCGGCGACATCATGCTGCTGGGCAACACTTCGTGGATGATCCAGCGCATCGAGACCAAGGTCGGGCGAATGCTGGTGCAGGACGCGCATGGGGCGCCGCCGACTGTTCCGTTCTGGCGGGGCGAAGCTCCGGCGCGAACGCAGGAATTGTCGGCGCATGTGGGCGAGCTGCGCGAAAAAATCAGCGCGATGCTGCCGCACACATCACCGATAGGATTTTCGGCGACCCAACCGGACGTGGCCGCGGCGGTCGCGTGGCTGAAAAATGAATGCGGACTCGACGACTCCGGCGCGGAGCAGTCGATCGAATATATTTTGCAGGGGCGCGCGGTGTTGGGCGCAGTGCCGACCCAGCAGACCGTGATCGCCGAGCGTTTCTTTGATGAGGGCGGCGGGATGCAGTTGATCATCCACGCGCCGTTTGGCGGACGCATCAACAAGGCCTGGGGACTGGCTCTGCGCAAGCGTTTCTGCGTGGGCTTTAACTTTGAGTTGCAGGCGGCGGCCACGGACAATGGGTTGAACATTGCGCTGGCCGAGCAGCACAGCTTTCCTCTGGGCGATGTTTTTCATTTCTTGCAGGCCGAAACCGTGCAGCCGATTCTGGAGCAGGCAGCGCTCGATTCTCCGATCTTCGGCACGCGCTGGCGCTGGGACGCGAATCGCGCGCTGGCGTTGTTACGATTTCAGAACGGCAAGAAAGTTCCAGCGCAGATTCAGCGGATGCGCTCGGACGATCTGCTGGCGTCGGTGTTCCCCGACGCGGCAGCCTGCTTCGAAAATATCGAGGGCGAGCGGAAGATTCCCGATCATCCGCTGGTGGGCGAGGTGATGAAAGATGTGCTCACCGAGGCGATGGACGTGGAAGGATTGAAGACGCTGCTGCGCGACATGGCGTCCGGGAAGATTCGCGTGCTGGCGGTGGACACGCCGGTGCCGTCGCAATTTTCGCACGAGATTCTGAATGCGAATCCGTATGCGTTCCTCGACGATGCTCCGCTGGAAGAGCGGCGAGCGCGCGCGGTGGAGATGCGCCGCATGCTGCCGGAGTCGGTGCTCGAGGAAGTGGGGAAACTGGATCCGGCGGCGATCGCGCAGGTGCGGGCTGAGGCTTGGCCCGATGTGCGGGACGCCGATGAGTTGCATGACGTGCTGCATACGCTGGTGGCGCTGCCGGAGGATTTAGAGCGGAGCAGCGCCGAAGAAGTGCTCGGGTGGGGACGGGCGCCCTCGCCCGTCCAGTCGAGCGCAGCTCGGCTTTCCTGGTTCGCGTATTTCGGGTCGTTGGTCGATCAAGGCCGGGCGAGTACTGCTTCGGTGAATGGGCAGCGCTACTGGGTCGCTGCCGAACGTGCCCGCAGCTTTGCCACATTGTTTCCCACGGCTGAGTTTGCGCAGACTCTGGCCGACGTCGAGACAGCGCAGGTCTCTCGCGAGGATGCTCTGCTGACGCTGGTTACGGGATGGATGTCGCATGTCGGGCCGGTTACGGCTTCGCAGCTGGGGGAGACGCTGGGGCTTCCGTCGTCCGATATTTCGAACGCTCTGCTTCGCATGGAAGCCAGCGGAACTATTCTGCGAGGAAATTTCAGTGGCGCTGCCTCGCGGGCAGAGCCTGCCCCTTCGGCAGGATCAGGGCAGGCTCAGAGCTTGTCGAAGGGAGTGCCCGCGCCACACGCGCATGGTGAGGTGCCCTCGGCCGTTCTCACACAAGCGGACAAAACCGAATGGTGTGAGCGGCGGTTACTGGCGCGCATTCACCGGCTGACTGTCGGCACGCTGCGCAAGCAGATCGAGCCGGTTACCGCGGCGCAGTTCATGCGCTGGCTCATGCGCTGGCAGCATGTGGTGCCGGGGACGCAGGTTGCCGGCGAGCGCGGCACGCTGGAAGTATTGCAGCAGTTGCAGGGATTTGAGATTCCGGCGAATGCCTGGGAGCGGCAGGTTCTGGCGCGGCGCATTGCTGACTACGATCCCAAGTGGCTCGATCAGCTTTGCCTGACTGGCGCGGTGGGTTGGGGAAGGTTGTCGCCGCATCCCGCAACGCTGGATTATGCGGTCCCTGCGCAGACCAGCGGCGCGAAAGCGAATGGGGATTCTTTGTCCGGAACGACGGCCGTTGAATCGGCGACACGCTCACCTCGTCAGCGCCGCGTAATTCCCACCAGCGTAGCGCCGATTACTTTTTTTGTGCGCGAGGATGCGGATTGGATGATCCCCCGCGAAAATCCCCATGTCTCGCAAAACCGGCGAGAAATGGGGCATCCAGGTGATCAGGCCGCGGCCCGAGGACTGAGCCACTCCGCGCAACTCGTGCTCGACTTTCTGCGGCAGCGCGGAGCTTCTTTCTTTGCCGACATTGTGCGCGGCAGCGGCAAGCTGAAGGCGGAGATCGAGACCGCGCTGTGGGAACTGGTTGCCGCCGGGCAGGTCACCGCCGACGGGTTCGACAATCTGCGATCGTTGATCGATCCCAAGCGCCGCGCGGGGCAGGGAAGCGGACGCAGCACGCGTCCGCGGCACAGCTCCGGCCGGTGGGCGCTGCTGCACGCCGACCAGGGTGCGGAGAGGCCGCGCGCGGTTGAGGCCGCCTGCTGGATGTTGCTGCGGCGCTACGGAATTGTGTTTCGCGATGTCCTCGCGCGCGAGGCCAACCTGCCGCCGTGGCGCGAACTACTAATGGGCTTCCGTCGGCTGGAGGATCGCGGAGAAATTCGCGGCGGGCGTTTCGTAGACGGATTCCTGGGCGAGCAGTTTGCCTTGCCGGTGGCAGTGGAGTCTGTGCGGGCGATGCGCAATAGTCCGCTGACCGGCGAAGCGGTGACGGTGTCGGCGGCCGATCCGCTCAATCTGGTCGGAATCCTGGTGCCGGGCGAGCGGGTGGCGGCGATCTCGGGAAGAAGCGTTACGTATCGCGATGGTGTCGCGCAGGCTGCCGTCGCACAATCCGTTCAGGCGCTTGAATCTTCGCGGCAGCCAGAAGCAGCCGCTGGCTGACCTCTAACGCAACGACATACCCGCTCTTCGGCCGTAAAAAATCAAGGACGCGACGAGGGGGTCCCTTCGCGTCCCTGACTTTGCAGGTGCCGGCGACACTGTGACAGAAAGCGCTTCCCCCGTCGCTTTTTGCCGACACCGCGAGGCGGAACCATGCACGTTTCGGTCCAACTCTCCAGCGCGAGTGTCCCCAAGCCGGGTACTACTTAATAACTTTATATTTATCAGATATTTAGCAGCGAGTCGGCCCCGCGGCGAGACTTTTTTGTGCAGCCGCCCCACCCTGCCCGGATCACTATCCGGTCGGATAGTCCGCCTATCTGTTCGGATATCGTAACAAAATGTTCCCGCTGGTTCGGTTCAAGCTCTCACATGGTAAGAAGGTCGCTCGATCCGAGGACCCTGACCTATGCATCCGCGACTTTTCGCCATTGCCGGACCGCTCACCGACTCGATCTTCCCGCTGCCCGAGGGTGACGCCACCCTGGGCCGCGAGCCATCGAACGCCTTAGCCGTGGTCGACTCTTCGATTTCCCAAAAGCATTTTCGCTTGCGGCAGGAAGACGGGCGTTTCCATCTTCTCGATCTGGAGAGCGGTCATGCGACCCGGGTCAACGGCAGGTCAGTGAAAGAACAATGGCTGCATCACGGGGATGAGATTGCCGCCGGCGACTCGGTGTTTGTGTTTCTCGTCGATGACGAAGCCGACGACGAACCCGAGCATGAGACGCCCCCGCCGGCGCGAGTGGAATTCGAAGAGGGCCATCCCTTCGCGGAAACCATGCAGTTTCATCCAAGAAAGGAAGTGGATGGCCTGGCGCCGGACTGGCTGCTGAGCGAGCTGCCGGAGACATCCGACGTAGCGCGCAATCTGAACGTCTTGCTGAAGATCAGCCGGGTAGTGCATGCCGTCAAGGATCTCGAAGAATTGCAGGGGCAACTGCTGAATCTTATTTTCGAAGTCGTGCCCGCGGGACGTGGCGCGATCCTGCTGACTGACGGAGGCGAGCAGGAATTCAGTTCGCTGCACGCGCGCACCCGGCGTCCCGGGGAACCGCCGCTGGTTCGGATCAGCCGCACCGTCGCCCGCCAGGTGATGGAGCAGGGAGTTGCGATTCTGGGCACCGATGTGGCCGGCCTCGGGCCTTTGCAGAAGGCGGAGAGCCTCGCCGATGTCCACGTGTGCTCGCTGCTGTGTGTCCCGCTCACTGTGTTTCAGAAAGTGATTGGATGCATTTACCTGGACAGCACCCGGCCGGTGCAACGTTTCCACGAAGAGCATCTGCAGCTGATGGCGGCCATTGCCGGCATTTGTGCCGCGGCCCTGGACAATGCGCGGCGGGCGCAGTGGCTGGAAAAAGAAACTCAGACACTCACCCTCGAAACCTGCCGCGAGTGGAGCATGGTGGGCGAAGGCCCGCGGATGAGGGAGATGTATCAGCTCCTGACGCGGGTTGCGGCCTCGGACGCCACGGTGCTCATCGAGGGAGAAAGCGGAACGGGAAAAGAACTTGCGGCGCGCGCGTTGCATCGAAACAGCGCCCGCGGAAACCAACCGTTCGTGGCCATCAACTGCGCCGCGATTCCTGAGTCACTGCTGGAAGATGATTTGTTCGGGCACGAACGCGGTTCATTCACCGGAGCCGTGCTGCAGAAAAAGGGCAGGCTCGAAGTCGCCGATGGCGGCGTGGTGTTTCTGGATGAGATCGGGGAACTCGCTCCGTCGCTTCAGGTCAAGTTGTTGCGGGTGCTGCAGGAGCGCGAATTCGAGCGTGTGGGTGGAACCCATCCCATCAAAGTGGACATCCGTTTGGTTGCCGCCACCAACCGCGACTTGAATGAAGCGGTTCGCACGGGAATGTTTCGCCGGGATTTGTACTACCGCTTGGATGTGGTCCGTCTGAGAATGCCTTCGTTGCGCGAGCGCCGGGAAGATATTCCTCTGCTCACGCGCCACTTTGTCCAGAAATACTCCAAACGCTGCCGGGTGAAAGCCAAGCCGGTTTCACGCGAGGCCATGGCTTGCCTGGCGAATCACGACTGGCCGGGCAACGTGCGCGAACTGGAGAACGCGATCGAACGCGCGCTGGTGCTGGGTCGCACCGACACTTTGCTGCCGGAGGATTTGCCGGAATCGATTCTCGAACGCCGGCCCTCGCCGGAGAGGAGTGAAGCCCGGTACCACTCCTGCGTCAAAGACCTCAAGAAGCAACTTATCCTCGACGCAGTGGAACAGACTCGCGGCAATTACGTAGAGGCCGCGGGAATTCTGGGAGTGCATCCCAACTACCTTCACCGGCTGATTCGCAACCTGGGTCTGAAGGACGAACTGAAAGATGCGCTGCGAGATGCCCTGCGAGACGCCGCACGTGACGCGTCCCGCGGCAGCAATGGATTGAGTAGAATGTCGAGGGGAGCAGCCTAGATCGCGTCTTTCGTATGCTCAGTTAAGGCAGTGGCAACTCCATCAGCCGCGCCGGATCAAGATAAGTACCTTGCCAGCGCACCGCCACGTGAAGATGCGGACCCGTGGCCCGTCCCGTGCCGCCGCTCAAGCCAATGACCTGCCCGCGCTTCACGTCGTCGCCTTCCTTCACTTTGAATTCCGAAAGATGGAAATACAGTGTGAGGAGTCCCTGGCCGTGGTCGATGACGACGCAGTTGCCTTCAAAATATAAAAAGCGCGCCAACAGCACCGTGCCACTGTTCATCGCCGCAACGGGAGTTCCACTGGGAACGCGGAAGTCCAGGCCGAGATGCGGGCGCTGCGCCTTGCCATTGAAAATTCGCTGCGACCCGAAGACATCGGAGATAGCCGCGTCGGCGGGAGCCGTGAATTTGCCGTCCCACTCACGGGCAGGCGTTACGCGGTTGAGGTAGTCGTCCTTGATCTTCACGCCTTCCGCGATCTGTTTCTCCTGCTCAGGACTGGGCTCGGTAAATTTTCCCGCGACGGTGAGCTTCACTTCAGTCTTTGGATAGGTCCCGGCAGCTACGGCGACCTTGCTGCTGAAAGAAATTTTCGGAGTCGCTTTGGCGGATCGTTCGCCAGTCAGATCGAGCGTGTAAGTACCCGGGGCAGTCTCGAGGCTGATGCCGGCCAATGCAAACCACGTTTTGGAGTCCGCGTCGAAACTGAATGCAACCTGATGCCCAAGCCATGTCCCAGTCAGCGACTCGAGGGATGCCGGAGCCGTCACTTGAAACAGCACGGGAGCTCCGTTGACCAGTTGCGCGGGCTGCGCCCGCACCGTCCAGTCGGCCGCTCGCGCCGCGGGCGGCAGAGCGAACCACAGGAGCAGCAGACCCGCGATGGTCCGGAACGACGCGGCCCGAAGGCTGCTGGGCCGAACGATTCTGGGTCGAAAAATGCTGGGTCGAAAAACGCTGGAACAAAAATACCGGCGCCGAACAGAAGAAGGGAACTGGTTCACGATACCAGCCTAGCACCGTGCGAAGTTTGCCCGACTATAATCCGAGCCAATGCGCACCAAAGTTTTCACGGCGGCGGCCTGGGTTTTATGTATCGCAGGAATCGCTGCGCCGGCCGCCGGTCCCGCCCTGCACGCCGATCGAGTGCTGGTGCTCAAGAAAGAACGTACCTTACAGCTGCTGAGCAAAGGCAAAGTCGTAAAGACCTACCGCATCGCCCTGGGCGGCGACCCAGTTGGCCCGAAAACCAGACAGGGCGATCACAAAACGCCGGAAGGCATTTATGTTCTCGACTTTCGCAATGCGCACAGCAAATTTCACAAGGCGATCCACATTTCGTATCCCAACGCCCGAGATCGAACCGCGGCGCGTGAGCAGGCCGCCTCGCCGGGCGGCGATGTCTTTGTGCACGGACTGCCCAATGGCTTCGGCTATGTGGGCGCAGCTCACCGCCTGAAGGACTGGACCGACGGCTGCATCGCCGTGACCGATGCCGAGATCGACGAGATATGGGGAGCAGTCGCGGACGGCACTCCGATCGAGATCCGGCCATGAGAAATAATTTTTCCCAAAGTATAGTAAGTTGATGGACATTCTGGTATAGTTGTGGCTCCTGAACTTGCTGCTACCGGGCCCTGTCCGCAGGGCCCCATTTTTCGTCTTCCGGTGCATGTCCTCCGTTGCTCGTAACTTGTCTTTGCTCATTGACTTACGGGTATGTACAACAACGTCAGTACACTTTCGTACGCACACAACGTTCCTGTGGGAACACTTCTGCGATTCTGTAATCTCTCAAGTGGACCTTACGTTGCCGGGCAGTTGGCTCGAAAGCTTGCGGGCGTGTAGAGTGCTGAGGGTCGCATCGGCCAACCATGCCCGACTGGCTCACTGTTCTCAACCGCGAAGTAATTGCGTGCACTCGCTGCCCGCGTCTGGTCGCCTACCGCGAGCAGATTGCGCGCGAGAAGCGCCGCGCCTATCGCGACTGGGACTATTGGGGCAAGCCCGTGCCAGGATTCGGCGATCCCTACGCGCGTGTGCTGGTCATGGGGCTCGCTCCCGGAGCGCATGGATCGAATCGCACCGGACGTCCGTTCACCGGCGATGCCAGCGGCAACTTCATGTATCCCGTGCTGTACGAAGTTGGATTCGCCAGCCAGCCCACGGCCACGAATCGCGACGACGGCCTCACCCTTAAGAATCTCTACATCACCGCGGCGGTGCGCTGTGCGCCACCCGACAACAAGCCTACGCCGCAAGAGCTGGCCGCCTGCGCTCCGTTTCTCGACCGCGAGATCGCAGGGTTAAAAAACGTGAGGGTCGTGGTGGCCCTGGGAAAAATCGGCTTCGACGCCTATCTGAACTTCCTGAAGCGCAGGGGCGTGCTTCTAAATAAGAAAGGCTATCTCTTCAAACACGGCGCCAGCTACCGAATTCCCGATGGCAAAGTTCTGCTGGCCTCGTATCATCCCTCAAACCAGAACACGCAGACGGGAAAGCTCACGCGAAAAATGTTCCTGAAGATTTTTCAGGAGGCGGCGAGACTGGCGGAGTAGCCATCAGGCATCAGCCGTCAGGAAAACCGAAGGGGATCGATTGCGGGGCGCTGGCCGATGGCTGAGGCTTTGAGGTTTTGCTGATGGCTGAAAGCTGATGGCTGAGAGCCGGTCTTTTCGAGTGCCCGCCCCACACGAGCACTCTCCTCACCTCTTACCTCAGCTTGGTCACCGTCACTTCGAGCTGGAATTGGCGATTCGACGTGGGGTCGTCCGCGCTGCCGATAACGATTGCCTTCCCGGGGACCACAACGGTGCTGCCAGTGATCTTGATTTGGCGAATCACCGGAGCCGATACGCCATATTTTTCACCGACCGGTTCGGCATCGATATTGCTGATCTCGCTCTCCGCGTGCAACTCCAACTCATCCCCATGCTCCTTCAGGGAGCAAGAGATGTGTGTGCCGACATCCAAATACTGAAATTCAGTGCTGACTACCGAGCCGGACGGGGCGCTCGCCGGAAATGAAGCACTGGCTACCGGGACCCGCGTGCCAATCTTGATATCTTGTCTGTCCCCGGGGACGTTCAGATTCATCGAGTAGTGCCTCGTGTTAATTTTCTTTTCTCCTTCCAACTCGTTGAGTGAAAAATCCAGACGATAGGCATGCACTGGTTTCTGGTCGTCCTGTGCCTGAGCCGGCTTCACACCGGAGAGGAGCGCCATAGTTACTACTACAAGCGATACCGCCATCATTTTTCTCATACTTATGTGCCTCACCTTTCCTGTTGTCCTCATTGTTCATCTTCATTGTTGATCCTGGTTTGCCCCCGAGAGGGCGTTCCCATTCAGCTGGTTCATTTCCTTTTCCGCCACTGCCTGCGCCTGCGCGATCATGATCGCGTCCTGGGGGAAGTCGCGGACGTAGCGCACCAAGAGCTTCTCCTCATCACTGAGCGGCCGGGGCGACGGGAACTGATCAAGCCTGGGGCCGTTCGCAAGAACCGCCTGAGGAGGACGAGCGCCATGCCTCGCAGGCCTCTTCGGAACCGCCGGCAGCGTCGGACGAACCGGGATACCCACATCGTTCGATGCGATGCGCGTTCCAGGCTGCTTAGCGCCTTGGCCCGCCGCTGCCGGCTGGTGCACCGCGATCTCCGGCGTCGGGGTTCCGGCCCTCCGCATGAGGAAGACGGCCGCGACAACCAGCACCGCCGCAGCTACGCCCAGAGCAGGCCAGCGCCACCAAGCTCGGGCCGCAGCGTGCCCCTGCTCGGAGCGCAGGTTCGCGAGAACGCGCTCTTCCAGTCCGGCCCTCGGCTCGATGGCCGCATACTTTGCAAGCGCTGCGTCGAGTTCGCGATCGAGGTGGTGGTTTTCCAAAGCTCGACCAGCATCTTCCTGTTTTAAATTTTGCTTGCGGTCCTGATCCGCCATATTGATCACCGTCAATCGTGTTTCTACTACCGACCCGTTTTCCGTTCAACCCGGCCGGCGAGTTTCTCCCGCAGAATCTGGCGGGCGCGGAACACTCGCGACCGCACTGCGGCTTCGTTGATTCCTAACGTCGCGGCTACTTCCCGCGGCGACATTTCTTCGATCGTCGACAGAATCAGCGGCTGGCGCAGCTTCTCGGGCAAGGCCGCGATCATTCGTTCCAGCACATCGCTGACTTGCGCGCCGTGTAAGGCGTCATCCGCTGCTGCGTCCGAGGACGCGACCTCTGGCAGCGGCTTTTCGGGATCGTCCAGCGGAATCTCGCGCTTGCGTCCCTGCTGCCGGTTGCGGTCTACGGCGACTCGCCAGGCGATCCGCGCCAGCCAGGTCTTGTGGTCTTCCACGCCCGCCAGCTTGCGGCTGTACCGCAACACGCGGACGAAAGTTTCCTGCGTGGCGTCCTCAGCATCGTGATGGCGCCGCAGGACGGCGTAGGCGATGCGGTAGACCAGGCGGGCGTGCTGCTGGACCAGATTTTCGAGCAGGTCTTTTTCCAGCAGATCTTTTTCCAGCAGATCTTTTTTGAGCAGATCTTCGAGCGCGTCGTCCTGACCTTGCTCGCGACCTTGCTCCCGACCTTCTTCTCGGCTGGGCGCCACGCTTGCCGCCTCGCTCAGAATTGCCTCTCCCGCCACCAATCGTCCGCCCTCACCCATAAAGACCGTCCAGGGGCTGCGTTTGTTCAGGAATTTCTTTAGGAGAATGCGCGGGTGAGGATTACTTGCAGATCCCGTTTGCTGCAGGAGTGACGGCGGCCGACGTAAGGTCCCTCCCCGTCGCCTCGCTCAGGTGCGGGATGACATCGCTATAGGGGGCAGGGCAGCTAGGAGCTAGGCAGTGAGAACTGAGAACCGAGAACTGAGAACTGAGGGCTAAAACCCGATCATCACCGGCTCCGGCTCCAGGAGCACGCCGAAGACTTCTTCCACACGATGCTGGATCTGGTCTTTGAGGGCGAGCACTTCCGCCGCCGTGGCGCCGCCGTGATTGACGATGGCGAGCGCATGCTTGCTGGAAATGCCGACGTGGCCGAAGCCGAATCCTTTGGTGAATCCGGAACGCTCCACCAGCCAGGCGGCGGAGACTTTCTTGCGGGTTTCGAGCGCGGGATAACTGGGCACGGTGAGTCCGCGGCCGCTGGCGCGCTTTTTCAATTCTTCATGTTGTTCTTCGGTGAGCACGGGATTCTTGAAAAACGAGCCGGCGCTCTGGCAATCGGGGTCGCCGGGGACGATGAGCATTCCCTTGAGCGCGCGAATGTGGCGCACGGCTTCGCGGGTCTCGGCGAGGTTGGGTGGCGTTTCGCGGCCCTCGAAGTGGCGCTTGAGATCGGCGTAGGTGATGCGCGGCTCGCCCCCGGGAGTGAGCGCGTAGGTGACCCGCAAAACGATGAAGCGTCCGCGCTCCGTGGTATTAAATATGCTCGAGCGGTAACTGAACCCGCACGCTTCGCGGCACAGCTCGCGCAGCTGGCCATCTTTCAAGTCGAGAACGCGTACTGATTCGATGGTCTCAGCGACTTCCTGTCCGTAGGCGCCGACGTTCTGCACAGGCGTGCCGCCGACGCTGCCCGGAATGCCGCTGAGGCACTCCACGCCCGAGCAGTTGGCGCGGATGGCTTGCCAGACGAAGCGGTCCCAGGATTCGCCCGCGCCGACGTGGAAAAGAATTCTTCCCTCATGCTCGTGGCTGGGTTCTGCAAGCTGTTCGATTCCGAGAATTGCGATCTTCAACACCAGCCCGGGCCAGCCACGGTCGGCGACCACCAGATTGCTGCCGCCACCCAACACAAAGATGGGCAAGCTCTTCGAGCGCGCGAAGACGACGGCCTGCTGGACCTCGCCGGCGGTTTTGGCCTCGACGAAAAAACGCGCGGGCCCTCCTAGTTTGAAGGTGGTGAGGGGCGCCAACGGAACATTTTCTTCGAGCAGCATTTTTTCGAGAACTTTTTTCAGAACCAGGATTGCCTTCAATATACACACGGCTCTGCCGATTCGCGCATAGCGAAAGGTCAGGTGCTGAAAGCGGCACTGCCGGGGGGAACGTGGGCAGCGCGTTCACACGTCGTTCACGCTACAATTGATGGAGCCTGCACGATTAGAAAAAGAAGCGGGCGGGCGAAGAAACGAATCGAACGTGGTAGAGAGCAGAGAGGAAAACGAAACATGCCGATGTATCCCGAACTTATGTTGATCCCGATGCGCGAGGAATTGACGCGCCTGGGCATTGAAGAACTCCGCAGCGCTCAAGATGTGGACCGCGCGCTTGCGCATCAGGCAGGCACCACCATGGTGGTCGTGAACTCGATCTGCGGCTGCGCGGCGGGGAGAATGCGTCCCGCGGTACGCATGGCTTTGCAGAACGCGACCCGGCCGGAAAAACTGTTCTCAGTGTTCGCCGGCCAAGACCGGGAAGCTACCGACCGCGCACGAAGTTATTTCACGGGACAGTTGCCGTCGTCGCCCTCGATCGCGATTTTTCGCGACGGGCAGCTGGCTTACATGATGCCGCGGCGTGACATTGAAAGCCGCGAGGCTCCGGCCATTGCGGCCGATCTGAGCGCGGCGTTTGAGAAGATCTGCGCCAAGCCGGTGCCGACGCAGGCTTAGGTTGCGTGGTGAGAGAGACGTAACAAGTTACGTCTCTACGAATTTTTCGACAGAAAATCTCGGTAGAGACGTTGCTTGCAACGTCTCTTTTTTCTGCGATCTGTTTCTGCGATCTGCGAGGCGGCTGCCTACTTCTTGCCCGGCTTGCTCATCATGAATGCCTTCACCACGATTGCGTTCGGCTGCACGCCTACCGGAATCATGGTGAGAAGCGAATACTCGGTCGGCTCCAGTTTGCGCGGACGGCGCTTCTGGATCACGGTTACGTCTCCGGCCTGCGTGTCGAGCACCAGCAGATAATTCTGCGCCTGGGATAGCGCCAGAGCGTCGGGACGGCTGCCTACCTGCATGGTCGCAATCAGCTTGCCGATATCGATGTCATAAATGGCGACACTGTCGGAACCGAAATTACTCACGTAGAGCCGCGAGTTGTCGAGTGTGACCACGCCGTGCGACGGATGCTCGCCGATCATGGGGCTGCTGCCCACTTCATCATTGCCGGTCTCGATGATCGAGATGCCGTTGGAATCGAAGTCGCAGACGATCAGCTCGCCGCCGTCGGGCTTGAGCGCCAGGTCTACCGGAGTGCGTCCTACGTCGAGCAGCGCGAGCACGTGATCGTGCTTCAGGTCGATGGACGCGACCTGCGACGATCCGGAACACGCGATGAAAGCCTTGCTGGAGTCGGGCAGGATGGCGATGTCTTCCGGTTGCTGGCAAATCGGCAGAGTGGCGCGCACGCGCAACTGCCTGGCATCGATGAGAGAGACGCTGTTGTCGCCGCGATTGCTGACCACGACGGTCGCGCCATCGGGCGAAACCCGCGCCAGTCCCGGCGATGCGCCTACGTGGAGGGTGCCCACCACCGCACGCTTTTCCAGATCGATGATGCTGACATTGGCGGAGCCGGAGTTGGCCACGTAGGCGCGCTTGCCGTCTTCGGAAACATCGATGAAATACGGTTTGCCGTGAACGCCAATCACGGCCACCACGACGTTGGTCTCGGCATTGATCACGCTGACGTTACTTGAACCTGTGTTGACCACATAGACTTCATTTTTCTTGCTATTGGCGGCGATGCCGGTCGGCTCGAGCCCGACTGGGATGGTCTTCGCCAGCGCAAACGTGCGGATATCGATCACGCTGACGGTGTTGCTTTTGCCGTTAGTGACGTAGGCGTATTCGCGGTAGGCAGGGCCGTAGTCGGGCAGCGGCTGCTCACGGAAATACCACCACGCGAGGCCGCCGAGGATGGGAAGCATGACGACGATGAAGAGGAGCTTTTTCAAAGGAGCGTCCGCATGGGTGGAGAGAAAAGATTAGCAGAAGAGAACGCCTGCAGACGTCTCACTTCGGCTCGATGACTCTAAGACCCGGAACCAGATTGAAATGGCGCTTGTTAAACGTGGCTACCGCGCTGTCGCGTTCCAATGCGGCGGAAGCCAAAATCAGGTCATGCGGCCCGATCATGTTGCCGGAAGACTCAAGCTTCGCCCAAAGTTTGGCATGAATCAGAGCCGTGATCTCCGTGTAGGGAATGGGTTCGAGTCTCTCGACAATTGTGCGGAGATACCGTTCGCGTTTTGCCCGGTGCGGGGCCGTCGCTCGTTCAATTCCGTGCCATAGTTCGGCGACGGTGATGGCGGCGATTTCCATATCCTGGCCAGTTTGCGAGTCCAGCCATGCGATGAGGTCGAAGTTACCCTTCTCGCCTTTGATGATGACATCGGCATCGAGAATTATCGCCATTTATCTTTGGCAGGCTTCAAAGCTTTCCGTGCCGCTACCAAATCTTGATGCCAAGCCCTCGCCTCGCTTTCCGACAGGTCCACCTTTCTCAATGCCTCGGCCAATTCCGGGCCGGTGCAGCCCTTCTTTCCTTCGGGAACAAGGCGGGCGACCGGTTTGCCGTTCTTGAGCAGCACGTAGCTCACATTCTGATAGTGGACGCGATTCACGCAATCGGCGAAATTACGGGCAGCGTCGGTGACGGAGATCGTGGTGGTTTTCATAAAATCAGATTATCTGATTATACACAATCGGAATGCAGTTTTGTGGCCGGAGGAAACGACGGATAGCGTCCTCAGTGCGTAACCACAGGGGCACGGGGAACACAGGGTAAAGCCGGAATCGCGGAGGGCTCGGGTTTGCGGCTAATACTGACGGAACGAGAAGTCGATCGAAAGCTGGACCATCACCGGTTTTCCGTCTTTTGTCGCGGGCTCGAATCTCCACTCTTTGGCCGCTGCAACGGCGTTTTCGTTCAGGTCGGGGCCGGAACTGCAGGTGACTTCGACGTTTCGCGGTCTTCCGTCTGTGCCGACGATCACGAAGATCGTTACGGTCCCCTGTTCCCTGAGTGCGCGGGCTTTCTCTGAGAGCTCTGGATTAGGTTGGTAAAGTATCTTTGGCGCTTTAACTCCGCCTTCTTTCGATAGTCTATAGACAGGGCCCTCGGGCGTGTCGAACTCTGCGCTCGCCTGCAGTTCACCGGCGGCGGGCGCATCTTCGGTAGGAGACTCAATCTCCAAGTCTGTCACCGCCTCCCGCAGAATCCGGACGAACCTGACTCGAAGCTTGTATATGGTTTCGACCCGTTTGCCTTTGACGAGAACGGGGTGGAAGCGCCACTTGCGAACGGCTTGCACGGCGGGCGTCGCGAAAACGGGGTCGCCTTTAATCAGCGTCAATTCTTGCGTCTTGCCGTTACCAGCGATTACCGCTCGCAATTCCACGGCTCCCTCGATCCCGGCTTTGAGCGCTGCTTCGGGATACGCTGGTTCCACCATCCGGTCGGGGTATTCAAGCGCTTGGGGTACTCGTTCTTTGCAAAGCGGGATGCTCGAGTTGGCATTCGCTGGTGCAGATGGCGCTTCCTGAGCAATCGAACTACTTAGGGCAATCGCGATCAGAGCCACCAGCCAAAGATTTCCTGCGTGTATTCCTCGGATGTTGTTCACAGGGCGCCCCAGTATGAAGACGCGAGTTAAGGGCGAGGAGTTGCTTCCCGAGTGCCCTTTCTCGCGTTCTTGGCGAGAAGTGAGGGACTTTTGCTGTGTATAGAATCCCCACATCTCGCAAAAGACGCGAGATATGGGGCACCCAGATCTTTTTCGTTACCCTTGTCCCTTGGTTCAGTCAATTACCTGCTAGCCGCTACTGGCTCCGTTACTTCAATTCCTGGGACGGTTCTTCCTACCACCGCGGCGATCTGGCGTACCTGCTTCATCAGGTCGTCGAACTGGTCGGGGTAGAGGGATTGCGGGCCGTCGGATAAAGCTTCGTCGGGCTTGTGGTGGACTTCCACCATCAGGCCGTCGGCGCCCACGGCTACGGCGGCGCGCGAGAGTGGAGTGACTTTGTTGCGCTTGCCGGTGCCGTGGCTGGGGTCGACGAGAATCGGGAGATGGCTGAGGCGCTGCACCGCGGGCACCACGCTGAGGTCGAGCGTGTTGCGAGTGTGGTCGGCGAAAGTGCGGACGCCGCGTTCGCACAGCGCGACGTTGTAGTTGCCTTCGCTCAGAATGTATTCGGCGGCCATGAGGAATTCTTCGAGCGTGGCCGACATGCCGCGCTTGAGCAGGACGGGTTTCTTGGCGCGTCCGGCCCGCTTGAGCAACGAAAAATTCTGCATGTTGCGGGCGCCGATCTGGATGACGTCGGCATATTCGTCGACCAGCTCGAGCGATTCGTAGTCGACGGCTTCGGTAATAATCTTCAGGCCGAATTGCTGGCGGATTTCCGCCATGATGCGCAGGCCTTCTTCGCCTAATCCTTGAAAAGAATATGGAGAGGTGCGGGGCTTGTAGGCTCCGCCGCGAAAAAACTGGGCTCCGGCGCGATGCACGCGCTCGGCCACGGCGAAGGCCTGCTCGCGGGTTTCAATGCCGCAGGGTCCGGCGACGATGGCCAGTCCCGGGCCGCCGATGGTGGCCGCGGTGCCGGGAAAACGGATGATGGTGTTTTCCTGTTTCACGTCGCGGCTGACCAGCTTGTAGGGCTTCGAAACTTTGATGACTTCCTGCACGCCCGGCATTTCTTCGAGCGTGCCTTGCTCCACTTCGCCCTTGTTGCCCGTAATGCCGATGGCGGTGCGCTGCGCTCCGGGCATGGAGTGCGCGCGGTAGCCAAGTTTTTCGATCTTCTGGCAAACGGCACGAACCTGTTCCTCGGTGGCTTGCGCCTGCATGACGACTAGCATGGATACTCCTCGAAAGAGTTAAGTCTACCGCCGAATGCGGGAATGGCAAAGGGCGGGCCCTCTCGGCCGTGGTTCGCCTGGCGAGCGCAGAGGAATGCGTGAACCGCGAAGGACACGAAGTATCACGAAGGAATTCACGGCTAGGGCGCCGTTCTGCGGAAGATGTATACATTTGCGGCTTCGCCCCAGCGGTGGGCGGGCAGAGCGTTGATCTGCATTTGTTGGATTGGTTCGTAGTTCTCGTGGATATAGTTTTCTATCCAGGTGAAAAGCTCGTCGTGCTCCTGACCACGCTTCCATCCCCAGGAGGCCCAATCGTCGACATAGATGACCACTCGGGGTTTGGCTGCCACGATCTGGAGGATCATTTCCTGGCGCATGTGCACCTGATAAGGCTGGGTTTTGATCAGGTCGTACATGTAGATATAGCTCGTAGCGGAGTGGCGCGCGGAAAGGAAATAAATCTCCGGCTCGGAGCCGAAAACGGCAATCGTGTCTGCCGATGTGGTCGATGTGCGCACGATTTTCGCCGCGGCAATGGCTTCGGAGAAGGGATTGGCGGCATAAATTTTCTGGGCCGCGGCTGGGGGATCGAGCTCGAACAGGAAGGCGCGCTGATCCCAGAGCGAGAAGGCGCAGGCGGCGATGAAAATCAGAAGAGGAACCCGCCGCATGCTTGCTGGGAACCGGCGCTGCTTCAGAAAGCGGTATACGGATGTGACAGCAAACCCTGCCAAGATTGATGCGGCTGGGAGCAGAAGAATGAAATAGTGTGGGCGGAAATAAAATCCGGCGCACACTGCCAGCAGCGAGAATGCGGTCAACGTCGCCAGAAAGAAAAGCTGCGGGCGCCAGCGCCGGTCCCAGAACAGCGTCACGAATCCGATTTCGGCGATCGCCCACAAGGGAAATGGATGCATCGTCCACCGCAAGGATTGCTTCAACGCTTGCCAGCCCATTGCGAGGCTGGTCTCCGAGGAATATTCACGAGCGTAGGTGAAAGTCCAGAACCAGAAATTCCGGAAGACTCCGGCGTGGGTGAGTGCGAGGCAAGTGAGAGCAAAGGGCAAAGCTGCACCGGCCAGATATGCAGCTTCGCGAGATACCAGGAGCCGCGGTTGTTTCCAACTGCAGCGAGCGACGTAGAGCGCGCCGAAAACTGCGAAAGCGATTCCGGGTTGCTTCATCAGGAAAGCGCTACCCAACAGGAAACCGCCGCAGAAAAATAATAGCGGGCCACGCTGGGTGTTGAGGGCGCGCAGCAAGATGAGAATTCCAGCCAGCGCGAACAGGACCACGAAATGCGTGGCGTGGCCGGCGAATCCCAGGAGCGCGGGCAGAGTTGACAGCACGGCGTAAGTGGTTCCAGCCACGAATCCGGTAAGAGGTCCACTAACTGATCCGGCCAGTTTTTGCGCGAGCAGAAAAACCAGGATGATCGTCGCTGCGTTGATCAACAGCAGGCCGATGCGGATTCCGGCCGCACTCTGGCCAAAGACCGACATGATCGCGGCATAGGCTGCGTACGTGCCGGGCAGCTTCATGTTGTAGGCGAGCGCGTAGGGAGGGATGCCTTGCAGGATGAGCTGTCCGGCATAGGCGTATTCGCCTTCGTCCCGTTCCAAAGGCATGGTTCGCAGGTGAAAGCGGATTCCAGCGACGAGCAGAATTACCAGCAGGAGCGCGGCGTAGTAGAACCGGGGATGGAGTTGGTGCCGCGGAGATTGTGTTGACGGGTCGTTCACGGGCGCCCGAGTCTCGGCGCGTCCCTCCGGATTGTTCGGCGACAAGAGACCTCCTGCCGGAAAATAACCGAGAGTTTAGAACACCCGGAGCAGCAAGAGGAAAGTTTCCTTGCCGAGGCGAGCGGTGGGCGCGTCTCCGGCCAACATTTTCCGCGATGGTGAGAGAGACCTTGCCAGCAACGTCTCAACCGCTTCCGTTGTAGAATCTAAGACTTAACATTTTGTCATTATTCTCTTATGCCATCGCAAGAAAAACCCGAGGCTGCCACTGTGACCACTGACGGCCGCGACGAAGCGCGTCCCGATCAACCGGACGTCCGCTACGACGCCCAGCGCGTAGAGATGAAGTGGTTCGAACGCTGGCGGCAGGATGCGGCGCTCTACGCCGCTGAGCCCAACTCCACCAAGAAAAAATATTACGTGCTGGAGATGCTGCCTTATCCCTCGGGCGCGCTGCACGTGGGGCACGTGCGCAACTATGCGATCGGCGATGTGCTGACCCGCTACATGTGGATGAACGGGTATAACGTGCTTCATCCCATGGGATGGGATTCCTTCGGACTGCCCGCGGAAAACGCCGCGATCAAAAACAACACTCCGCCGCGCAAGTGGACCCAGGCCAACATAGCAAACATGAAGGCGCAGATGAAGCGCCTGGGCTTTGCCTACGACTGGTCGCGCGAAGTGACGACCTGCCTGCCCGAGTATTACCGGTGGAATCAGTGGTTCTTTCTGAAGTTTTACGAGAAGGGTTTGGCCTATCGCAAGAAGAGCAAGGTGAACTGGTGTCCGCAGTGCTGCACGGTGCTGGCGAATGAACAGGTGGTGAACGGCAACTGCTGGCGCCATGAAGATACTCCGGTCGAGCAGCGCGATCTGGAACAGTGGTTTTTGCGCATCACCGATTACGCGGAAGAATTGCTGCGCGATCTGGATAAGCTCGACGGCTGGCCGGAAAAAGTGCGCACCATGCAGCGCAACTGGATCGGGCGCAGCGAGGGCACGCTGATCGATTTCAAAGTTGCGGATGACAGCGCCGGTGCGACGATCCGCGTATTTACCACACGCGTCGATACGATTTTCGGCGCGACTTCGGTGCAGCTCGCGCCGCAACATCCGCTGGTGGCCGGCTTCACGCGTTACAACCAGGTATTGGGCGCGGCGGTCGAGCAATTAATTGCCGAGCAACGCAAGGCCAAAGAAGCTGGCGACATTGGCGCCATCGAGAAACATGGCGTCAACACCGGCCATTACGCGGTGAATCCATACAACGGCGAGCGCGTGCCCATCTGGGTGGCGAATTATGTGCTGATGGATTACGGTACGGGCGCGATCATGAGCGTTCCGGCGCACGACGAGCGCGACTACGATTTTGCCAGGAAATACAAACTGGAAATCCGTCTCGTGATTCTGCCGATCTCGAACGATCCCGAGGAAACCGTGGCCGAGCCGCGGCTGCCGTTTACCACGGAAGAAGGAATGCTGATCAACTCCGGCCGCTTCAGCAATCTGAGCTGCGAGGAGGCGATCCGAAAAATGGCGGCCGAGGCCGAACAGAACGGTTTCGGCAAAGCTGCCGTCACTTATCGACTGAAGGATTGGGGAATTTCACGCCAGCGCTACTGGGGCACGCCCATCCCGATGGTGTATTGCGAAAAAGATGGCATCGTCCCCGTGCCGGAAAAGGATTTGCCGGTGCTGCTTCCGGACAACGTGGATATCACGCTGACGGGTGCGTCGCCGCTCACACGTGTGCCCGAGTTCGTGAATACGACTTGCCCGAAGTGCGGCGGTCCGGCGCGCCGCGAGAGCGACACCATGGATACGTTCGTGGATTCGTCGTGGTATTTCTACCGCTACACGGACGCGCACAACGACCACGCTCCTTTCGACTCGAAAGCCGCGCAGTACTGGTTTCCGATCGATCAGTACATCGGAGGTGTCGAGCACGCCATCCTGCACCTGATCTACTCGAGGTTCTGGACGAAATTCATGCGCGACCTGGGCATGATCACGAACGACGAACCGATCGAGCGCCTGTTCACGCAGGGCATGGTGATCAAGGATGGCGCGAAAATGTCGAAGAACCGGGGCAACGTGGTCACCGCCGACGAAACGGTGGAGCGCTATGGAGCCGATGCGGCGCGTCTCTATAGCTTGTTTGCCGGGCCGCCCGATCGCGACTTGGACTGGCAGGATTCTGGCATTGAGGGCATTCGAAAGTTTCTGGGACGCGTGTACCGGTTCGTCGTGCGCAACGCGCAACCAGAGCATCCTGACTGGAATAAGCCGGTTGCCGCGGACTTGCCGCCGCAAGCGCGCGCCATTCAGCGCAAGCTGCACCAGACCATCAAGCGCGTCACGGATGACTTCCAGGGGCGCTGGCACTTCAACACCTGTATCTCGGCCATTATGGAGTTGATGAATACCCTCCACGATGCGGAAGATGCGATCGAGAAAAAAGAAATTCCCGTTCCGCTGCTCGTTGATGCACAGCGCAGTCTCGTGCTTCTGCTCGCGCCCTTCGCGCCTTATCTTACGCACGAACTCTGGGAGATGCTGGGCGAAAAGGGAAGCTTGCTCAAGGCTCCGTGGCCGAAATACGACGCGGTGTTAGCGAAGGAAGAGGAAATTGAAATCCCCGTGCAGGTCAACGGGAAACTGCGGGGCCGCGTGGTTGTGCCCGCGGACGCTTCGCAGGAACTGGTGGTGGAGCGCGCGCTTGCCGACGAAAAAGTGAAAGCTGCGATGGCGGGAAAGCAGGTCGTTAAGACGATCTTTGTGCCAGGGAAGCTGCTCAACTTCGTCGTGCGCTGACCAAACTCACACTTTCTACCAGGCCAGATTGCGTTATTCTGGGTAGGCATGTCCCGCATCTCGCCCACGCTCGAAGGCTTCCGCGCCGCGTTTCGCCGGCCTTCGCTCACGCTGGCTGAGATTTCGTGGCGCTGGACCGTGGGTGCGACCGCGACTGCGCTGGTCATATTTTCGCTTCTGGAATATCTCGACACTCTGCCCGTGACCGGCAGCGATATTCTTCTGCTGCGCACGCGCCAACCAATTCTGATTGGCCAAGCGCTCGGCCACATTTTTCGCGGCAGCGCGCCTCGGATTGTGATGGCCGAACTGGTCGCCGCCATCGCGCTGATCTGTTTATGGATTCTTGCCGCTTCCGTGGGGCGGTCCACAACGGTTCGCAGCCTGATCGATTATTTCTCCGAACGGCAGACGTCGACCGATGGGGGCGAGGACTTGGTTCCGCGAACCAGCGTGACGGCCGCGTCGCAGAAGGGATCACAACTCGGGTCACTGCTGCGGTTGAACTTCCTGCGCGCCGCCCTGGCCCTGGCTGCGATTCTTGGCCTGGCGGGCGCGGTGATCCTGGTGAATCTGGTTTCAACTAGTTTTTCGAACGATGCGGCGTCGGCTGGCGTGACCTCGTCTAACTCCGCGCCGCCCGCCGACCCCGGCGCTGCGATTGCTTTTCTTCTCTTCTTCCCGCTGGTTGGACTCATCTTCGCGGCGTGGTCAACTTTGAACTGGGTTCTGTCGTTGGCGGCAGTGTTTGCCGTGCGCGACGGCGATGCTAGCAAAGATGCTCTGGGAGCGGTTTCCGCCGCGGTCAGTTTCTGCCGTGAACGCAGTGGGGCGATTTTCGCTGTCAGCATCTGGACCGGACTGGCGCATCTGACGGTCTTTGTAGTGGCGACCACCGTGGTCTCCATGCCGCTGACTTTTGCCCAGATCGTCCCCGCGCGGCTCGTGCTGGCCGCCGTCGTTCTGATCACGGTGGCCTATTTCGCGGTCGCGGACTGGCTCTACATTGCGCGCCTGGCAGGATACGTTTGCATTGCGGAGACGCCGGAAGAGTTGCTCGCTCCGATAGCCCCAACGCCTTTGCCGTCGCCTCCCACGCCCTACGCAAGCGTCGACCGCGACGAGCCGATTCTGAGTGATGTGCCGAACCTTGCCGTAGAGACGTAGCTTGCTGCGTCTCAGCCGCCGCCACAGGAGCCGTCGTTCGCGATGCACCTGGCAGAGAGACGTTGCAAGCAACGTCTCTACGAAAGCATTTACACGAGCGAGGCGAATCTGACATACTCATCAGTGGAAACCCAATCCAAGCTCCGCGCAACGTCCCTCAGCCAACCTTCTCTTACCCAATCTATCGTCATCCTCGATTTCGGCGCGCAGTATACGCAGCTGATCGCGCGCCGCATCCGCGAACAGAATGTATTTTCCGTCGTGCTGCCTTGCACTGCGAAGCTCGATGAGTTGAAGAGCTACGCACCCGCCGGGATCGTTCTGTCGGGAGCGCCGTGGTCGGTGTATGACAAAGACGCGCCGCCGGCCGATGCGCGCCTGTTTGAACTCGGTCTGCCTGTGCTCGGCATCTGCTACGGTTTGCAGTTCATGGTGCACACGCTCGGAGGCAAGGTGCGCCCGGCGGACAAGCGCGAGTACGGCCACGCGGAAGTCGAGATAGTTGCCGAGTCAGTTTTGTTTCAGGGGTTGTCGAGAAAACTTCCGGTATGGATGTCGCACGGGGACGAGGCGCTGGAACTGCCTCCGGGTTTCGAGCTGACGGCGAAGACGGCTCATGCCGTGGCTGGGATTCAAAATGTCGAGAAGAGATGGTTCGCGGTCCAGTTCCATCCCGAGGTGCACCACACGCGCCAGGGCACGGAAATTTTGCGCAACTTCATCTTCCAGATTTGCGGGGCGAAACCTACCTGGACGCCGCAGCATTTTATCGATTCGACCGTCGAGCAGGTGAAGCGGCAAGTGGGCGCGGGACGCGCCATCTGCGCGCTTTCGGGCGGCGTGGATTCGTCGGTGGCCGCAGTTCTGGTGGATCGCGCTCTGCGCGACAAGAATGGAAAATCGCGCCTGACCTGCGTCTTCGTGAACAACGGCGTACTGCGCAAAAACGAATTCGAAAAAGTGCAGAAGACTTTGCGCGACAAACTCGGCCTGCATCTTGACGCGGTCGACGCCACGGATCGTTTTCTTCGCAAACTGAAAGGCGTCAGCGATCCTGAGAAAAAGCGCAAGATCATCGGTAACGAATTCATCAAAGTGTTCGAAAAGGAAGCCCGCCGCATCGAGAAAAACGAAGGCAACGTCAAGTGGCTGGTGCAGGGGACGCTTTATCCGGACGTGATCGAATCGCGCTCGGTGCGCGGACCGTCGCAGGTGATCAAGTCGCATCACAACGTCGGCGGGCTGCCGAAGAAAATGAAGCTCAAACTAATCGAGCCGCTGAAAGATCTGTTCAAGGACGAAGTCCGCAAGATTGGCCGCGACCTCGCCATGCCCGACGAAATCCTGCTGCGGCAGCCGTTTCCCGGGCCCGGCCTCGCGGTGCGCGTGCTCGGCGAAGTCACTCCCGAACGGCTCGCCCTGCTGCGCGAATGCGACGACATTGTAGTGACAGAAATCAAAAACGCCGGGCTCTACACAAAAATCTGGCAGTCGTTCGCGGTGCTGCTGCCGGTCATGTCGGTGGGCGTCATGGGCGACATGCGGACCTACGCATACACCTGTGCGGTTCGCGCTGTTAGCTCCGAGGATGGAATGACCGCCGACTGGGTTCCGCTGTCGAACGAAGTGCTGAAGAAGATTTCCACGCGGATTGTCAATGAAGTAAAAGGCGTGAACCGCGTAGTGTATGACATTACGTCGAAGCCGCCGGGCACGATTGAGTGGGAGTGAGGAAGCTCTTTAAGCTGTTAGCTGTTAGCTTTTAGCTCAACCCTCCGAGGACGCGGGCCAGTCAGCCTCGGCAGCCCGCGTTCGGTTTATCCGCTCGTTATACTCTCGAAGCGAGCTACGCGTTCGCGACCGCGGCCAGAAGCGGCTGCGGCACTGCCTCCGCGATAGGAAGCTCCACGGTGACGCGCGCGCCCAGGGGACTTACGTTTTCAATTCGCAGCGCACCGCCGCGCTGCTTCACGATTCCATAGCAGACACTCAGCCCCAGCCCCGTGCCTTCTCCCGCCGGCTTGGTCGTGAAGAAGGGCTCCAGCGCGCGATTCAGATTTGAGAAACCCGGCCCACTGTCTTCCACTTCAATCACCGCCCGCGTCCCGGACTGATAGGCCCGAATGCTGATGCGTTTGCTTCCGGGAAAACCTTCCAGCGCGTCGCTGGAATTCTTGAACAGGTTCAGCAGAATCTGTTTGATCTCGTCTTCATGAACGGCGAGTGACGGAAGGCCAGGCGCGATATCGAGGTCCACATGCACTTTGCGTTTGCGCGTGTAGTACTCACATAAAGCCAGCACCTCGTGCACCAGCGGAGAAAGCTGCACGATGTGCGTGTCCCGCGCCCCTTGCCTCGCGAAACGCAGCAGATTATCAATGATCCGCTTCATGCGCCGGGTCTCGCCGACCAACCGGGTAAGGTGATCGCGGGCCTGCGGCGAACCGACTTTGTCGCCGATCAGTTCTCCATATCCCATGATGACGGTCAGCGGATTGTTAAGCTCGTGCGCCACGCCCGCGAGCAATTGACCCAGAGCCGCCAGCTTTTCCGACCACACCAGCTGCCGGTGCAAGGTTTGCAATTGCACGGCCACGGCCAGATCGGCCGCGACCATTTCGATACGCGCCAGTTCGAGCGCGTCCAACCCGAGCGCAGATCCCGGCATGAGCAATCGAATACATCCCAGATACGTACCGATTCCCGAACAGAGCGGTATCAGGAGAGTGGTGCTGCTCCGATGAAGTGTGCCGGAATCTGACGCCTCCTGCCCGAGGAACTTCGAAAGTTCGCTTTTTTCGCGAGGCGGCAAGAATGAATTGTTGCCGATGCGCAGGGCGCCGGAGCACGCGCTCTGAATGCGCTCCAGCGTCCACTCCGCCGATTGAAGTTTGTGCAAGCCTTCCTGCGATCCACTCTGGCCAACTACGCTTAACTGCCCCTCAGCGTCTTCGAGTTGAATCACGGCCGCGGCAAAGCTGCTCACTTCCGTGATTGCCGTGGCGATCTCCGGGCATACGGCTTCCGGTTTGGCGCCGTTCAACAGGCGCGAGGTGATGGATGCGAAGCGTTCCAGTTGATGATTCAGCGATTCCGCCTTGCGCTGCATTCCCGTGATCGAGAGCGATTTATCTTCGACGATCGCGAGAATCATTCCGAAGGCGACGAAGAGTTTAGGAACATCCCAGAGCGCTCCGGGAACAATCAGGTTCGGCGTGAAGCGTTCGACCCAAAGGCGGATCGGAAACAGCGCTCCCCAGCCAAGGAACCCGCAGGAAATCGTCAGGATGCCAAACGAGCGGCGCCAGTAGTTGCGGCAGATGAACACGCCGGGCAATCCAAATCCAACGCCCAGCAGCGCCGTTGCACCTTCCACAAAGGACCCTTGCAACGCGGCGCGAATCGCCCAGGTTCCCACCAGTGAACAAGCCAATGCGAGCGCGGCCACGTACCACGAGAACGTGCGATGCACGCGAAAGAAAAATACGGTGGCGCCTCCGAAGCATGCAATCAGGCTTAAGACGTAGAGCCAGCGCGCTTCGGCGCCGGTGGCGAATAACGCCGAATAAAACAGAGAAGGCACACCGAGCACCAGCAGCAGGGTCGTGCGCTTCGCAGAATCTTCAACCACCGAGGAGACGGAAATCAGGAACGCAACCGCGGCAGCTTGCAGGGCGACGGAATCGATTGCCAGCAAAAGGGAACTGACATTTCCGCGATCAGGCTCGAGCAGTTGTGCCAGGAAGTGGGTGAAGACCAATGCCCATCCCGCGGCCCAGGATGTGAGTCGGGCGCAGCGGGCATGGCGTTTGAGGCACGCAAAAATAATCACCAGCGCGCCCACGGTCAAAAATGTCGGAAGTTTTTCGAGAATGTCCATCAAGGTTACGATTGGGGGAAATCACGGTGTCTACAGTAACCAACAGTAACCACCCCGGTCAAAGCCCGAACGTGCCATTGGAGTGGCACGGAAGTTGGGCATCGAAGTCCGCGGAGGGCGGGCCGGGCGGCCCGTCTCCGCGGTTCCATGCAAACCTCTGACTACATCGCCGGCCCTTCCGGATACGCCGGCAAATCGGGCGGGCGCTGCGGCAGCTTCTTGGGATTGGCCTCGATCCGCTTCATCACTTCCTGGATGGCGCGATCGAGCTGCGCGTCTTTCCCGTGGACCACATCATCCGGACGATTGTCGACCTCAATGTCAGGTGCGACTCCGTGGTTTTCCACCACCCACTTGCTGTTGAGCCCGTATTCCGCGAACTCCGGGCGAGTGATGTAGCCGCCGTCGATGAGCGCGAACTCTCCGCGGATGCCGCGGACTCCGCCCCAGGTGCGTTCGCCAATGAGCGGGCCGAGTTTGTAGACCTTGAAGAATTCGCTGAAAATGTCGCCGTCGGAAGCGGCGTACTGGTTGGTGATGGCGGCCATGTAGCCGTGGAAGACGACCGGCGGCACGGTGCTGCTTTCCCAGTTGCGGGCCGAGTCCATGCCGACCAAAATGCGGCGCAGTCGTTCGAAAATGAGTTGGTCGACGAACCCTCCGCCGTTGTAGCGCACGTCAATGATCATGCCCTCTTTGCGAATCTGCGGGAAGAACTGCTTGACGAACGCGTTCAGGCCGTCAGCGCCCATGTCAGGGATGTAGATGTAACCGACGCGGCCGCCGGTGGCAGCGTCCACTTTCTTGCGATTGCTCTCGACCATGTTGTTTTCGCGGAGCTGATATTCGTCGGCGACGGGCTTCACCGGCAGCGTGCGCGCGCCTTCCATGTCCGGCCTGGAGTTCACCGTGATGGCCGTGGTCTCGTTGGCGGTGTTGACGAACAATTCGTCAGGACTCTGCGGCGCGCGCAAAGGGCGGCCGTTCACCGCCAGCAGATAGTCGCCTTCCCGAACGTTGACGCCCGGTTCGGTAAGCGGCGACCGGGTTTGCGGATTCCAGTTCTCTCCCGGATAAATTTTCTTGAACCGGTAGAAACCGCTGGCGGAGTCGAGTTCGTAGTCAACACCCAACAAGCCCACGTTCACGGGATGCAGATCGGGCTGGTCGCCGCCGCCCACGTACGTGTGGGAGTTCGAAAGTTCGCCGATGACTTCTCCCATGATGTAGGTGAGATCGTAGCGATTGGCCGCGTAAGGAACCAGCGGGGCGTATTTATCGCGGATCGCCTCCCAGTTCACGCCGTTCATGCTGGCCTCGAAGAAAAAGTCGCGCTCCTGACGCCATACTTCGTTGAACATCTGCTTCCATTCGGCAGGAGGATCGATCTCCGCGCGCAGGCCGCCCAGGCTGAGTCCGCCGTCGCCGGGTTTTTTGGGAGCGTCAGCCTTGGCGTCGATGATGCCGTAGGCGCCTTTCGCCTCGTACAGAATCTTGGTGCCGTCAAACGATATAGCCCAGCGGTCGATACCCTCGATCACAGTTTTCTCTTTGCGCTCTTTCAGATCGTAGGCGTGCAGAGCGGATTCTTCGCCGGGGAGTGGTCCCGAGAGTCCCTGCACCGGCTGGCTGGAATAATAGAGAAAACCTTTTCCTGCTCCCAACCCAGTCACGCTGGCGGGTGCCACCGGCAGGCCGACGATGCGGTTCTGAATGCCCTCGAGATCAATACGAAAGTTCCTGGCGACATCTTTGGATTCTTTTTCCCGCTCGGCTGTTTCTTTCTTCGCTTCTTCTTTCTTCTGAAGTTCAGATTTGTTCTTGTCTGCCGCTTTCTTGTCCTTGTCTTTCTCTTTTTCTTTTTCCTTTTCGGATTCGGGAGTTTCGGCCGCGGGTTCCTCTCCCTTGATGGCGGTTTCGTCACTCAGCGCCGGGAACGGCGAAGGCGCATCCGCGTGAAGCGTGATCAGGTAGGGCCGCGTAGTTTTAGGATTGGCAAATTCAAAATCGAAATTGCCGAGCACTTCGTTGTAATCGCGGTCCGAGAGAAAATACAGGTAGTTGCCGTCGGGATCGAAGATCGCCCCCTGGCTGTTGACCAGATCGTTTGTGACCGCGGTGATCTTCTTGTCCGCGGTCGAGTAGAGATACACCACGCTCAATCCGGTCTGCTGTTGCTTGTCGTAGGCGATCCACTTGCTGTCGGGCGACCAGGAGTAGTTGGTGATCTCGTTATATTTCCCGCGATCCACCTCGACCGGCTTCCTGTCATCTTTCCCGGCATTGACCTCGACGTACCAGAGCCGCAGGTCCTTGTCGGCCCAGGCGATTCTCTTGCTGTCCGGCGACCAGACCGGCGCGAATTTGAAGCCCTTATAGCCGCTGGTGATCTGTTGCTCTTTGTCCTTGCCGCGCTCTTTCTCCAGCGCCGCTTCCCTCGCAGCCGCTTCCTGGTTTTTCTCTTTGTCTTTGGCTTCGTTCTCTTTGCCGAACTCAATATTGCCCATCCCGTCCTGGGGGGTGATGTAGATCTCATCCTCGCCGGTGCGGTCGGAAACGAAAGCGATCCAGCGCCCGTCCGGAGACCATGCAACTCCTTTTTCCCGAATTCCCGGCGTGCGGGTCAGGTTACGGGTTGCGCCTTCTTTAGCGGGCACGGTGAATACGTCGCCCCGCGCCGCAAACACAGCGCGTTTGCCGTCCGGAGCAATATCCATGTCGGTGATGTTCTTGCTCACGCTCGACCAGTGCTTCATGGTCAAGTCGCGTTCGCCAGGAAGAGTGATGGTCAGCTTGGTCGCCTGGCGCGTAGCCAGGTTCGGCAAATCAAGGTCCAGCACATAGAGATAGCCGCCGTTCTCGAAAATGATAGAGGCATCGCCCAGACTCGGCCACATCACATCAAAGTCGGTGTAGTGGGTGATCTGCTCCACCTGCTTTGTGCCCAGGTCATACGCGTAGATATTGAAACGATGCTCGGCGCCGCGGTCTGACGTGAAGTACACCGTGTTGCCGTGCCACATGGGAAACGTATCGGTGTAATCGGTGTGCGGAATCTGCTGCTCGAAGACGTTGTTCTTGATGTCGTAAATGTAAATGTCCTGCGCGAGGCCGCCGGTGTAACGCTTCCAGGTGCGAAAATTCCGGAAGATGCGGTTGTATGCGATCTTCGTGCCGTCCGCGTTAAATGAAATGAGCCCGCCCTGGTCCATGGGCAGGGGCTCAGGCAAACCGCCGTCGATCGAAACCGTAAACTGGCGCTTGACCCAGCCGTTGGAAGCATCGCGTCGCGACAGGAAAACGATGCGCTTGCTGTCGGGCGTCCATGCGACCACCTCGTTGTGAATGCCCATCCGGTCGTTGAGCGGCTGAGGGCTGCCCTGGTAGAACGTGAGTTGGCGCGGCTGGCTGCCCTCGGAACTCATTACGTAGACGTTGAAATTGCCGTCGTACTGGCCAGTAAAGGCGATCCATTTTCCATCCGGCGAAAATTTCGGAAACAGTTCCCGGCCGGGATGCGTGGTCACGCGGTGAGCGGCCCCGCCGCTGGCCGAATCCAGCCATAGGTCGCCTCCGTAGACGAAGACGATTTTGTCCCCGTGAATGTCGGGGAATCGCATCAGGCGCCCTTCCGGCTGTTGGGAAAAAGAAAAAGTAGCAGTGAAAACAAAAAAGATGGCAGTCCAGCGGCTAACGAGCGACATTCCAGCGTCCTCCATGAAACAGACCGGCGGCGAGAATTCAGGCGCCAGACAAACAAATGATTTTAGCAAGTTGTGAGCGGCAAGGCCGGAGTTTTCGTCCAGCGCCGGCGAATGCAAACCGAAACCGCACCTCAATTGGACGTAGAACGGGAAAGAAGGTCAGTGGAGAATCATCTCGCCGGACGCAGAATTGCACGCTCATAGCCAGATTTCAATCCGCCTGATCGAAAGGATTCAGATGTTCTGGCTCGCTTCCCAAGAGCATGAGCAATATTGGGCGATAAGCGGGGTTGAGGTGTTGGCTCAATTCGAAGAAGATCAAATTGAGCCACTTCTGCGGTTGAGTCTTTCTGGTCACGGAGTTTAAGTCTTGAAGTACACGAAGGACGACGACGCAGGCGGGTTATCTGACCAGAGCCCGTAACTCGTTGAAATTATCTGTAAGTTATTGCATCTTGGTGTAAGTGGTTGAAAACACGTAGATGCCCTCTAGCATGCCGCAGGACGCGCGATCAATCTGCGGATGAGGTTTCCCTTGCCCGCGGCATCGATCGTCGACGCTAGGGCCGTTTCCTGCCCGGGAAATGGCATTCCAGGAAGGGGCGAACCTGCCGAAATCGAATCGGCTTCAGCCCGCGCCGCCACGCAATGTTCGTCTCTCTACGGTATAGCTGGGAGAGAACCTGTCCGGAGTGTGAATGTCTCGCTTGTATTTCCAGCAGGTCGAGATGCAGCTTGGCGTATCCGTGTTCCTGCGCCTGCAAGTCGAGCGCAGCGGTTCCCGCCAAGCCACTTTTTTGCTCGGATCTACGATCTTGATATAAGTCTTGCAGGAGCGCAGCGTCCTCTGGATGTATTCGAACCCAGGACTTCACCTATGATCGCAATCGTGATGGGAGTGACCGGCTCTGGAAAGACGACGGTGGGACGCCTGCTGGCTGAGCAACTTGGCTGGACGTTTGCCGATGCCGACGATTTCCATCCTCGAGCGAATGTGGAGAAGATGGAACGCGGCGTTCCGCTGAACGACGAAGACCGCGCGCCCTGGCTCGATCGTTTGCGAATTCAAGTCATGGATTGGATTGCGAATGGTCAAAGCGCGGTGCTGTCGTGTTCGGCTCTGAAGCAAGCCTACCGGCAGGAATTGAGCGTGGGGCCTGAGGTCCGGTTTGTGTATTTGAAGGGAAGTCCTGAACTGATCGCGCAGCGTCTGCGGTTGCGGCGCGGACATTTTGCCGATGAAAAAATTCTGGCCGGCCAGTTTGCCGATCTGGAAGAGCCGGAAACGGCAGTCACCGTCGACATCTCCCGGACTCCCGAGAAGATTGCAGCTGAGATTCGGGAAAGGCTGGGCTTAGCGTAGAATCTTCGCGCAGCTGATCGTGGTCTTGGAATATCTTTGGATACATCAGGAACGTCGTTACCATCGCTCCAGCCCAGACTCGAATCCGCCACCATCTCCCGCCTGATGTGGCGGCTGATGCCGTTTCTTTTTCTTCTGTACATCGTCGCGTATCTGGACCGCATCAACGTGGGCTTTGCCGTACTGCAGATGGGCGAGCCGCTTCATCTCACCGATCGCGTCAAGGGAGTTGCGTTCGGCATGTTTTTTGCCGGCTACTTCTTTTTTCAAGTTCCCAGCAACCTGGTGTTGCAGAAAGTAGGCGTGCGGCGCTGGATCTGCGGGCTGATGGTGGTGTGGGGACTGGTTTCGTGTTCGATGATTTTTATTCGCGGGCCGCGCAGTTTCTACGTGCTGCGTTTTTTGCTGGGCGCGGCGGAAGCGGGATTTTTCCCGGGGATGATTCTTTATCTCAAGCACTGGTTCCCGGCGCGGGCGCGCGCCCGCGCCGTGGCCTGGTTTATGACTGCGAATCCGCTGGCCGGTGTGATTGGCAGTCCTATCTCAGGCGCGTTGCTGGGGCTTCACGGGAAAGGACTGGCGGGATGGCAATGGCTATTCCTGATGGAAGGCACGCCTGCCATCCTGCTTGGAATCGCAGTGTTATACATACTGGCCGAGACTCCGAAAGACGCCGGCTGGCTGCGCGACGACGAACGCACGTGGCTGGTCGACCAATTGAATTTCGAGGAGCAGGCCGACTCCGCTCGCCGAGGAGATTTCTGGTCCGTCGCGGCGGACTGGCGGGTCTGGGTGCTCTCGCTGGTTTACTTCGGACTGCCGGCTTGCATGTACGGGGTGACGGCGTGGCTGCCGACCGCGATCCACAGCATGTCGGGGCTCAGCGATCAGATGATTGGCATTGTGGCTGCGATCCCTTACTTGGTGACTGCGATTGCAATGGTGGTAGTGGGGCGGCATTCCGATCATTCTGGCGAACGGCGGTGGCACACGGCTGGGATGGCATTCCTGGGCGCAGTGGCGCTAGGCATCGCGGCGTATAGCAGCGTGCCGCTTCTGGTGATCACAGGAATGAGCCTGGGAATGTTGGGAGCGCAGTCCATGGCGGGGCCGTTCTGGGCAATGGCCACGTCGCGCACGGGCGGCGCGGCTGCCGCTATTTCGATCGCGATTATCAACTCAGTTGCGAACCTCGGCGGCTACTTTGGCCCTTACATCATCGGATTCGCACGGTCGAGCAACGGCGGGTTCGGAGGTTTGGCGCCGATCGGAGTGGTGCTGGCGGTGAGTGGGTGCCTGGCGCTGGTGGTTGGGGCGAAGCCCCATAAACGCTAACTTAAAGCAGAACTGCTCGGGACCGTATCTGGGGAGTCAGCGGTTGTGAAAGCGATTGTACGCGCACAATACGGGCCGCCGGATGTGCTGCAGTTCGCGGAAGTAGAAAAACCCATCCCCAAAAACGATGAGGTCTTGATAAAGCTTTGCGCGGCAGCGGTGAACCCACTTGACTTGTATTGCATGAGGGGTGCGCCGTTGATCCGGCTGCTGAGCACACCAAAACAGAAAATCCTCGGCTGTGATATCGCCGGGCGAGTGGAAGCGGTTGGCAGCAAGGTTCAGCAGTTTCAGCCGGGAAACGAGGTCTTCGGGGTAACGGGCTTCGCCGGCGGAGGGTTTGCGGAGTATGTGTGTGCTCTTGAAAATAAGTTGGCACTGAAGCCGTGCAACATATCGTTTGAGGACGCAGCAGTTGTGCCCATCGCGGCAATCACCGCGCTCCAGGGTATCCGGGATAAGGGACAGATAAAGCGAGGCCAGCAGGTTTTAGTCGATGGCGCATCGGGTGGGGTGGGTACGTTCGCCGTTCAGATTGCCAAATCGTTTGGGGCAGAAGTCACTGCCGTGTGCAGCACGAGAAATGTGGAGAGGGCGCGATCGATCGGCGCAGACTACGTCATTGATTACACGCGCGAAGATTTCACGAAGAGCGGGTCGCAATACGACCTGATTCTCGGCGCGAACGCACATCATTCGATATTCGATTACCGGCGAGCGCTCCGGCAAGAAGGAATTTTCGTAGTGGCCGGGGGTGGTATCGCTCAAATGCTCGAAGCTCTGTTACTGGGACCATTGCTGTCGCTGATTGGCAGCAGGAAGATCAGATGTTTTCTGGCGAATATCAACCACAAGGATTTGGTTTTTCTGAAAGATCTTCTCGAAACAGGGAAAGTTGTACCGGTTATCGATAGACGTTACCAGCTAAGCGACGCCGCTGAAGCTCTCCGTTATCTCGAAGAACACCACGCGCAAGGGAAAGTCGTATTAACCGTTGAACACGATGTCGAGACTTACGCAAGACGCCAGAATGCCATTTCATAACAGCCGATGAGCTTGGCTGGACAGGGTCCGTAGGCGTCGCGACTCCCTGGCTGCGGACGGGCGTGCCGCGAACGGATAATGCCTCAAACTTGATGGCATTGTTTACAATGGTAGTTTCGTCCGCCCGTCTGACGGGAATCTGTAGCGGGACGAACAGCAGACTACGAATAACAAACTTTGGAACAGCTAAAACACAATTCCAGCGGCCCTCCCAGCGTTTACTGGAGGGTGGAAGGCAGCCTGCTCGACCTGACTGTGGTCGCGCCGCTGGCGTTCTTTACGTGGAACGATCAGACGTTCAGCGGGCGAGTGCGGCGGCGCGGGCTGATCTTCCTGATGGCGATGCTGCGTCCGTTTCTTTATGCCGCCAACCGGAAGTTTGCCACGTGCATGGTGCATACCGTGCTGCGCGGCGTGACTCGCGACCGGCTGGATTTGCTGGGAGAAGAGTATTTTCAATACCGGCTGAAGCCCCGGCTGAAGCCGGAAGGCGTGCAAAAGGTGCGGGAGCTTTTGAGTTCTGGCGCCGACGTGGTGCTGGTGAGTCAGGGACTGGACCACGTGATGCGGCCGCTGGCTCGCTATTTGGGCGCTAAACATCTGGTCGCGAACCGGCTGGACTTTCGCGATCGCGTCGCGACGGGACGCCTGCTGGAGCCGGTGATACGGCCTCGGGGAGTGTTTGCCCGGCTCCGGGAACAACACCCGGACGGGCGGCGTGCACCGAAGACTCTGGCGCGCCATCTGGGAATTTCGGTGGAGGTTTTGCGGGAGGCGGTGATTGGGGCCGAAAGGGAAGTTCTGCCGCGGGAGCGGCCGATCGTTAACTTCGACGGGCAAAGGCAAGCTGCCGGATTCTCGGTTCGTCGCGCTTTGCGCGGAAAGCATGTGATGCTGATCGGCGTCACCGGCTTTATTGGGAAAGTGTGGCTGGCGAACACGCTGCTCGAGTTGCCCGAGGTTGGACGAATCTATCTTCTCATCCGGCGGCAGAAATCGAATCCGGCGGAGCGGCGATTCGAGAAGATGGTGGAAGAGTCGCCCGTGTTCGATCCGCTCTTTGAACGGCATGGCGACGACCTGCCGCGCTTCCTGCGCGATAAGGTTGAGGTGCTGGAAGGCGATGTGACTCAGCGTGGCCTGGGCTTGACTCCCGAAAACGCGCGGCGTCTGCAGACGAATCTGGATCTGGTGATTAACAGTTCGGGCTTGACCGACTTCAATCCCGATCTGCGCGATGCTCTCACGACCAACACCGATGCGGCGGTGAACATCGTGGAGTTCGTGCGCACCGCGGACCATGCGGGGTTGCTGCATCTTTCCACTTGTTACATTGCGGGCGAACAGGACGGGCGAGTCGGCGAGAAGCTGGTGCCGAACTATACGCCGCGGCACATTCCAGATTTCGATGCGGAACAGGAAGTGCGCAACCTGCATGCACTGATCCTGGAGGCGGAAGCGCAGGCGGAGGGAACCGACGTCAGCGAAGGTTTGAGAATGCAGGCCCTGGCGAAGGAACACGCAGCTAAACATCTGCAAGGCGCGGCACTGGACAACCAGATTCGCAAGAATCGCATTCGGTGGTTGAAGGCTTATCTCACGGAAATCGGCACGCGGCGCGCCAAGGAATTGGGCTGGCCCAATACCTACACGCTTACGAAAAGTCTGGCGGAATCGCTGATCGTTAAGTATGGAGCGGGATTACCGATTGCCGTGGTGCGTCCGGCAATCGTTGAGACTTCCGTGGCGAAGCCGTTCTGCGGCTGGAACGAGGGCATCAACACTTCAGCGTCGCTTTCTTATTTGCTGGGCACATATTTTCGGCAGTTGCCTTCGAATGAAAGCAAGCGGCTGGATATTATTCCTGTGGACGCGGTGTGTGACGGGATGACGCTGATCGCCGCGGCGATTGTTGAGCGGCGGCATGACCGCCTTTATCAGCTTGCGACTTCGGTTACGAACCCCTGCGACATGGGACGGTCGATTGAACTGACATCGCTCGCGCATCGCAAGCATTATCGCGCGCAGGAGGGGCTGGAGTCCTGGCTGCGGCTGCGGTTTGACGCGATTCCGGTTTCGAAGACGAGGTATAACCGGATGTCTGCCCCGGCGCAGCGGGCGATTGTGAAATCCATTCAGCGTGTCATGTCGCCCCTGCCTTTGAAGCGAGCTCCTCTGGCGAAGACCGAGCGCAACCTGGAGCGACTGGAGAAACTGATCGAACTCTTTGAACCTTTCATACTTCTGAACGAGCACGATTTTGCCGCCGACAACATCGAGAAGTTGTCATACGCGCTGGTGCCGGAAGAGCAGAAACAATTCGGCTACCACACACGCGACCTTGACTGGTGGGAGTATTGGATCAACGTGCATATTCCGGCGCTGCGGCGGTGGACGTATCCGCTGATCGAAGGCCGTCCGCTGGAAGCCCGGCCCGCGCGTAACTTCCAACTTGCACCGGCCGCCGGAGAAAACGGCGAGACTGTGAAAACCGGGACTAACGGAGTGACGTGGCGATATTCCTGACCGGATCGACCGGATACATCGGGGCGCATGTGGCTGCGAATCTGCTGGATGGGCATGGCGCCTCGCTGAACGTACTGGTGCGGGCACGCGATCCGCGGGAAGCGCAGGTGCGCCTGTGGAACGCGCTGCAATTGCATCTGGATTTTCCGCGCTTCTACGAATATCTGCAGACACGGGTGCGAATTTTCTGCGGCGATTTGACGTCTCCCGGCTTCGGACTGGGGCGCGATGAGTACGACCGGCTGGTGCACACCACGGATTCTGTAATTCATTGCGCTGCCTCGCTCAATCGAAAGTCGGAAAAAAGCTGTTTGAATGTGAACCTGCGCGGCACGCTGGAGGTGCTGACGTTAGCGCGCCATGCCGAGCACTATCACGGGTTGCGGCGCTTCAGCCAGGTGAGCACCGTGGCAGTTGCGGGCCAGCGCAATCATGAAGTGGTGACGGAGGACCGTTCCATCGAGTGGGACCGGTCGGACTACGATCCTTACGCACGGACGAAGAAATTCTGCGAGCACATGATGCGCGTGCTGCTGCCGGATACGCCGAAAACCGTTTTTCGTCCCAGCATTGTGCTGGGGGACAGCCGGTACGCGGAGACCACGCAGTTCGATATGGTGCGATCGTTCGTGTTTCTTGCGAGCCTGCCGGCGCTGCCGTTCCGGCCGACGGACAAGATCGACATTGTGAATGTGGATTTCGTTGCGGACGCGATTGCAACTCTGCACCAGAAAGACCAGCCGCAGCATGACATTTATCATCTTTCGTCGGGTCTGGAGTCGCAAACGTTTCGGCAGCTGACCACGGCTCTGGCGGCGGAGCAAAACAAGCGTGGGCCGGTGTTTCTGCCGTTCCTGGAGAAGCCGTTCGCTGCCACGGTGGACTTTCTTTCCGGGCGGAAGGGACCTGTGGGCCGCGGCGCGGCGCTGATGAAGGTGTTCATGCCCTACCTGGTGTGGAACACGGTGTTCGACAATACGCGGGTGACCTCGGAATTGGGGCGGAAGCCAGTTCCGTTCTCGCGGTATAGCTATCCGCTATTGAAATTCAGCCGGGAGAATCAGTTCGAGTACCGCTACAAGCCATGGCCGGCCGCTGCGGGAGGAACCGCGGCATGATGGACTTTGTTCTGGAAGCGTGGGTGAGTTCCTCGATCGAGCGCGCCAAGGCCAGCTGGATGCTCGGCGCCGGGACGCCGTGGAAGCCGGGCGAGAAGCTGAAGCTTTTGTTCGCCGGCTACAACGGAACGCGCAACACTGGCTCCGATGTGCGCCCCGAGGAAACTTTGCGCCAGCTGCGGCACATTATGGGTGCCAAGAACGTCGAGTTCAGCGCCATGTCCCAGAATTTTGACATGACGCGCGGTTATTTTGCCGGCGCCGAGCAGGTGCATCTTCCGGATGTCTTTCCGCCATTCCTATCCCGTGAAATTCCCAAGCACCATGGTGTGGTTGTGGTCGAGGGCTCGGCATTCAAGAGCAAGTTTGCTAATGCGCTGACCACGATGATTATCGGTTCTTTGGGGATGGCGGCGGCCCAGAATAAATTGGCTGTGGGGTATGGGTCCGAGGCGGGACATATGGATCCGCTGGTGGCCCGCATGTGCGCCCGCTACTGCAAGAGTTCGCTGATCATCACGCGCAACGAAGAATCGCGCACGGTGCTGCGCAAGCTCGGCGTGCCCACAGAACTTGGGACCGACACGGCCTGGACGTTCGAGCCGCTTCCTCCGGAGTACGGCCGCAAAGCCTTGACTGACGCGGGATGGGACGGCAAGATGCCAGTGCTGATCGTCTGCCCCATTAATCCGTTCTGGTGGCCGGTGAAGCCTTCGCTGGTGAAATATGCGGTGCGATCTGTGACCGGCGCTTACAAGGATAGCCATTACCGCACGGTGTATTTTCATAAATCCGGCCACGATGTGGATGTGGCCTTCGAAAATTATCTGACTGCAATCGCGAATGCGGTGAAAGCGTTCCAGCAGCGGCGCTCGGTGTTCACGATTCTGGCTGCGACCGAGGCGCTCGATGCGCGTGCCTGCCGACGCATTTCCGAAAAGCTTGGCGGCGGGTTGCCGGTGTTCACTTCCGAGGAACACGACATGTACCAGATGGTGAGCATTCTGCGGGTGGGGAACATGATGGCGTCGTCGCGATTTCATGGCATCGTGACTTCGATGCCGGCGCTTGTGCCTTCTGCGGGAATCACCATGGATGAGCGCATCCGCAATCTGATGCGGGAGCGCGGTCATCAGGATCTGCTGATGAATGTGGACGATGCTGATCTTGAGCCCAAGCTGCTGGCAGCTTTGGAGAAGTTGGCGACGGACGGGGACCGGATCGCCGACGGCATCGGACGCACCGTGGTGAAGAATTTGAAGACGATGGCCCGCATGGGCGTCTATTTCGAGGAAGAAGTGCAGCGTCGGTATCCGGAGTTTCCCACCCGCAAGGGCGAATGGAGCTGGGAGGATTACCTGCCGCCGATCAGTTCATCTCTGCGGCGATTAGCTGCCAGTTATAGCTGATTTCTAGGAGCGCTGAGTAAACCAACATGCCCTTTGTCGGAGACATATTCTCGCAACTGAAGGCGGCGGCGGATACCGTAATTCTGCAGGAGATCCGCGACGGCGAGCTCACGAGCGTGACCGGCGATGGGCTGCTGGAGTTGATTCGCAAAGCGCGAACCTTCCTGACGTCGAAAGGGCTAAGGAAAGGCGACCGCTGCGGCTTGCTGGCGCCAAACAGCATTCGGTGGGTTGCGATGGATCTCGCCATCATGGCGGAAGGGCTGATCGCCGTTCCTCTGTACTCGCGCCAGGCTCCTGCGGAACTGGTCACGATGATGAAAGACAGCACGCCGTCGCTGGTCTGTTGCGGAGATGCTGTGTTGCGCGATCGGATCCATCAGATCTGGCCGGACGCGCCATGGCATTTTCTGTTCGACGAAATCTTTGCCGGAGTGGAAGGCGTGGCGCTCGAACGGCTGCAGGTGGGCGGCGCTGACCCGGTCGCGATTATCTACACTTCGGGAACTTCCGGCGAATCCAAGGGAGTAGTGCTGACCGCGGCCAACGTAGGGTTCATGCTCGAACGAACCTCGGACCGGCTCGACGCCTTGATGAGAGGCCAATCGAGCGAGGAGCGAGCAGGCCAGGATCGCGTGTTTCATTATTTACCATTCAGCTTTTGTGCATCGTGGATCGCGCTGCTGACATTTCTGATGAGGCGCAGCCTGCTCACTCTCAATACAGATTTGACGAAGATTGCCGGCGATCTGCCCGCGGTCGCTCCCGACTATTTTCTGAACGTGCCACAGTTGCTGGAGCGAATGCGACGGGGGATCGACGAGCAGCTGGAAAAAGCTGGGGGCATTGGGTTGGCGATCTACTCGCGCGCGAAAGCTGCGTGGGCGCGGGAGCAGGAGAAACGACCTGCATCTGGCGATGCTGTGTGGCTGTGGCTGGCGAACGCGCTGGTGTTTCCGAAGATTCGTGCCAGGATGGCTGGGACTAATTTGAAGGCGCTGATCTGCGGTTCAGCGCCGCTGAATCCGGAGACGCAGCTGTACTTCCGGATGCTCGGCATTCCTGTACTGCAAGTGTATGGTCTGACCGAAACTACCGCGATCTGCACCATGGACGATCCGCAGCACGTGGAGCCGGGCCGCGTGGGGCCTGCCATTTCGGGGATCGAGATGAGGCTGGGAGAGAACGAGGAGATGATCGTGCGCGGGCCGAATGTTTTTCCGGGTTACTGGAATCGTCCGCAACAAACTGCCGAAGTGCTGCGCGATGGATGGTTTCACACCGGCGATCAGGGTGAGATGGATGGTTCGGGGAATTGGCGCATCGTGGGGCGAATCAAGAACCTGATTGTGCTTGGATCGGGGCACAAGATTTCGCCGGAAGCAGTCGAAGATGAGATTGCGCGGGCGCTGCCGGGCGCGCAACACGTGGTTGTTATCGGGAACGGCCGCGGATATCTTTCCGCGATTGTCACGGGCGGCGTGAGCCGGCGACAAGCGCAGGCCGCGCTGGATTCTGTGAATCCGCAATTGCCGCACTACAAACAGGTGCGGGCGTTTTGTCTGCGGCCGGAGCCATTTTCGATCGACGAGGGCACGCTTACGGTCAACGGAAAACTGAAACGCGACCTGATCGCATCGCGAATGAATCGCGAGATTGAGGAGCTGTACGACACGGTGAAAACCGCATGACGTCTTCGTCTGCGACCCATGACGGCAAGGCGTTGTCCTGGCAGTTGAGGGAAGGCGTTATCGAGCTTGCGCTTCACCGCGAGCCTTGCAATGAAATCGGTTCGCTGTCGCTCGAGGAACTGGAGAGGTTTGCTGGCGAGTTCGAAAAGCTGCAAGGGGAGGCTCACGCTCTCATCATTTATAGCGATCTGAAAGCAGGTTTTTGTGCTGGCGCCGACTTGCGTGAGTTGTACCGGCGCACCCAGGCCATGGACAAAGCTGAAGCGTTGAAGGGCGTGCGGGATTTTCTGGAGCGGATTCACCGGGTGCTGAACATGATTGATGCGGCGCCTTTGACCACTATCGCGGCGGTACATGGAGTCACTTTTGGCGGAGGGTTTGAGCTGGCTTTGGCCTGCGACGTGATTATTGCCGACAAGATGGCGCGGTTCTGCTTTCCTGAATTGCGGTTGGGGCTGATTCCCGGTTTCGGCGGAATCCCGCGACTGAAACGCGATTTGGGCAATGCCGTGGTGCGAGATTTATTGCTGACTGGCCGCAGCTTCAACGCGACCAAGGCGCAGCAGATTGGGCTGGTAAGCCAGGTGGTGGGGGAAGGCGAGGCGCTGCGAGCGGCGCGGGCGACGACGGCGCAACTAGGAAAATTCGATCTCGATACAGCTGCCGCTGCGAAACGATTCATCAAGCCGATCCCGCAGGAAGAGTTGCGGCGGGAAATCGACCTATTCTGCGAATTGTTTTCGCGGCCGGCGGTGGAAGCTGGGTTGAAGAAATTCGTCGAGAGCACCGAGGCCCAGCCTTACTTGCCGTAGCCCTCAGCGAGGGCTGAATAAAATGAAAGCGAACGATATGCCTACCCCCGATCACACGCTCGACGAAATCCTGAACCTGGCGTCCGTGCATTTCAAAGTGCCGCGGGAGAAGCTGAATCCTGACGACGACTTTTTCAAGGCGCTCGGCATTGACAGCCTGCAGACGCTCGAACTGCTCACGCGGCTGGAACATCATTTTCATGTCGAACTGCCGGACTACGAACTGCAAGGTGTGACTGACTTTCGCACGCTTGCGGGGAAGATTCAGGCGCGATTGTAGGAAGAAGATTCGAGGCAAGGTCAGCGCGACAACTTTCGACCGCGCCTTCCGTGCATGCAGGTGATGAACTGATAAACAAGGTTTAATTCGCACGCCCGCGCCTCTGTGATGAAATAACCAGTTGATGCTCGATCTCCGACAATACACGTGCCTCGGCGCGGCTCTGCGCGATGCTCTCGATCGCTTTGCCAGCCAGGTGTGCCTGATCGAGGCGGACCGCGATCGCGAGAAGGTCCGGCTGACGTATTCCGATTTCAAGGAAACCGCGCTGCCCCTGACCCGCGCCCTGGAAGACGCGGATTTCGATCCTGGCGACCGCGCCGCCATCATTATGACGAATCAGTCGAAGTGGCTGATTTCGGCGTATGCGGTTTTCCATTGCGGCGGCGTGCTGGTCCCGCTCGATTACAAGTTGACTGCAGCCGAGCACCTGCAATTGCTGGCGCATTCGAAAGCGAAAGTGCTGGTCGTGGAGTATCACTTGTGGCGAGCCATCATGCAGTCGCCGGAGTTTCACAGCATCGGGACGAAAATTGTTTTGGTCACGGAAGCGCCGCTGGGCGCGGATTTGGCGGGCGCGTTTCGCTGGGAGGATTTCAAGCGGAAGGGCGCGCCGGATTTCGTGATGCGGCAGAAAGACGACGTCGCCTGCATTGTGTATTCGTCGGGAACAGGCGGGCGCCCGAAGGGTTGCGTTCTCACTCACGAGAATTATCTGGAACAGTGCAGAGCGCTGACCGCGTGGTATCCCTTCTGGCCGGGCGTGCGCTATTTGAGCATTCTGCCTACCAACCACGCGATTGATTTCATGGTCGGGTTCATCGGACCTTTTGTGTGCGGTGCTTGCGTGGTGCATCTGCGAACGCTGCGTCCCGATTTTGTGCGCGACGCATTTGTGCGGTACCGCATCACTTACGTTGCGCTCGTTCCGATGATCCTGAAGAATCTGGAGCGTGGCTTGCGGGCGAAGTTCGACGAACTGCCGTCGTGGAAGAGGATGATGCTCAACCGCATGATCGGGCTGAACAAGCTGCTGACGCGGCGGCGGCCGAGGGTGCGGCTCAGCCGTGCGCTGCTCGGCCAGGTGCATCGCGGATTTGGCGGGGAATTGCTGGCCCTGATTACCGGTGGGGCGTTCATGGAACCCGCGACCATGCAGTTTTTCTACGACCTCGGAATTCCTGTGGTGAACGGATATGGACTCACGGAAGCTGCAACCGCGCTCACGCTCAACGATCTGAAGCCGTTTCGCGCCGACACAGTGGGCAAGCCATTGCCCGGCGTCGAGCTGCGCATTCTGAACCCGGATGCCGACGGCGTGGGCGAGGTGACGGCGCGCAGCAAGACCATTATGTCCCATTATCTTGACGACCCGGAGCTGACGCTGGAGACCATCGTTGAAGGCTGGCTGCTGACGGGCGATCTCGGCCGCTTTGACCGCAGCGGACATTTGCAGCTCTTTGGGCGCAAGAAGAACATGATCGTTACCGAGGGCGGAAAGAATATTTATCCCGAAGATCTTGAGACGGTTTTTGATGGATTACCGGTGAAGGAATACTGCATTTTTGCGGCGAACTATGTGTGGCCAAAGAATGAGATGGGAAGGGAGATGCTGGTGATCGTTTTGCGGCTCGAGCAGAACCAGCACTTTGACAGCAAGTTGCTGGAGGAAATGAGCGTCCGCAACCGGCGCTTGCCGGATTTCAAACGGGTGGGCGCATATTTGGTATGGCACAAGGATTTTCCCCGCACTGCTTCCATGAAGGTGAAGCGACAGGAACTGGGCGAAGACATTGGCAAGAGCGTGGAACGAAAAGCGGTTGTGACTTTCTAGACGAAGACGTTCTAGACGAATCCTCTTCGACGAATCTGGTTAAATGAATCGGCGTGAGCGAATCCTTCCTGGCAATTGTGAATCCGGCTGCGGGCGGGGGACGAAGCGGCAAAATGCTTGGTCCCGCGCTGCAGCGGCTGCGCGCAGGAGGGGTCGAGATCGAAGTCGCCCCGACGAGCGCGCCCGGCCAGGCCACGCAGATCGCGCGCCAGGCCTATGGACGCGGCGTGCGGCGGTTCATTGCCGTCGGAGGCGATGGGACATCTTATGAGGTAGTGAATGGGCTATATCCTGAAGCTATTGCGGGTGAGCGGCCAACCCTGGCGTTCTTGCCTCTCGGCACGGGAAATTCTTTTCTGCGCGATTTCAGCGACCGCGGTGTGGAGCACGCCATTGAATCGATCCTCTCGCGGCGCAGCCAATCCTGCGATGTGTTGCGATTGCGCCACCGCGAAGGCGTGATTCACTACATCAATCTGCTGAGCATGGGTTTTGCGGCAGACGTGGCCACGCTGCGCGCGCGCCGGTTCAGCGGCTGGGGCGAGTTGGGTTATGTGATCTCGATTTTTCTGGCGCTTGCGCGGTTTCAGCGCCGGCCGTTCCCGCTGCGGCTGGATGATGAGAAAGAATTCGACCGCAGGCCTTGCCTGTTTCTCACCTTCAACAACAGCAAATTCACCGGCGGCACGATGATGATTGCGCCCAAGGCTGAGATCAGCAGCGGGCTGATCGAGTACGTCCGCTGGGGCCCGATTGGGCGTTTCGGGCTGATTCGCAATCTGCCCGGGCTTTACGATGGTTCTCACCTGGAGCACCCGTTGGCCGAGCACAAAGCTGTGCGGCACGTGGCGTTCGCTCTCGATGCACCTGTGGACGTGATGGTGGATGGTGAAGTCCTGACCTTGCACTGCGAGGAACTGGATGTGTTGCCCGGCGCGCTCAACGTTGTCGCATAGAGCTGGTTGCGTAGACCCAGCGTTGTAAAACGGCTGCGTGGGAATGTTTGCGTACAGCCGTGATATAAAAAAGACCATGTCGGAAGAACGGAGAAAGCGTCAGGAGGAACGCGAGAGCGCCAGCCAGGCGACCCCGCAATGGAAGACTGCGCTTATCTGGGGAGGAATCATCGTCCTGTTGGCGGGTGCTTATTCCGCCGGCTGGTATCACAAGAATCATCACTATGACCAGTTCGCGAAGTGCCTCGCTTCGAAGAACGCCAAGATGTACGGCCTCTACTGGTGTCCGCACTGCCTCGACCAGAAGAAAATGTTCGGCAAGTCATTTCAGTACGTGCCCTATCAGGAGTGTGCCGAGGGCTTGCACGGGGAAACTGCGGAATGCAAAGCGGCCGGCGTGAAACTTTTCCCCAGCTGGCAGTTTGGAAATAACCCGCCGAAAGAAGGAGTTCTGTCCCTGGAAGAACTGGGGGACAAAACCGGGTGCAGCCTGCCGTGATGAGCTTGCAGGCTCCGCCGGTTGAGGCCCGGCCAGCGGGGACGACCAGCCCCGTTCTGTTCCTGGCGATTGCAGTCCTATCGCTTGCGGGCGCGATCGTTTCAGGTGTCTCGCTGGAAAGACATTACGCAAAGTCGGCCACTTCGTTCTGCGACCTGGGCGAGAAATTCAATTGCGACATCGTGAACCGGAGCGAGCAATCCGAAGTGATGGGAATTCCAGTGGCCGCGATCGGCGTTGTGGGGTACGGGGTGCTGTTTGTTTTTTCCACCTTCTACCGGTCGCGTGCGCAGACTCCGTTTCGTTTGTTGATAGCCGCGGCCGCCGGATTGGCATTTGCGTTGTACTTAACTTATGTCGAAGCCTACGTTTTGATGACCTGGTGCGTCTTGTGTTTGACTTCGCTGGGGATGATTTTTCTGATCAGCGTGCTGGCCGGAATAGTCAGGTTGCGGGCGGCGAAAACTTTGTGATGCGCGGTTAAACGGTGTCGCGAGGGCGTCACCAGAAAATACCTTCCGGATGGAAGAACTCTACAACGCAGAAAACGAGACAGCCAGCATGCCTGGAATTTTTCGCGGCGAGTCCGCGACCGGCGATCTCCGCATCCACGAATTCCGAAGCCGGGTTTTTCGCAACACGCGTTTTCTGCGGGTGTGGCTGCCGCCCGGGTACGACGATGCCGCGGATCAGGGCAGGCGCTACCCGGTCCTTTATTTGAACGACGGGCAGAATCTCTTCGAGCCCTCCACCGCGTTCGCCGGCGTGGACTGGCAAGTGGACGACACTGCCGATCGCCTGATTCGCGATGGTGTGATTCCGCCGATGATGATTGTCGGCATCGACCATGCCGGCAAAGACCGCATCCGCGAATTCATGCCGCACCGTTCGCTGCATCCCGTGATGCTACGGGTGCAGGGTACGCGCTATCCCGATTTTTTGACCAGAGAAGTGATGCCGTTCATTGCCCGCAACTATCGCCCAGCTACCGGACCGGAGAACACCGGGCTCGGCGGTGCGTCGTTGGGGGCCCTGATCGCGCTCTATACTGCGGTCGCGCGGCCGGGTTTGATTGGACGATTGCTGCTGGAGAGTCCGTCGCTCTGGGCTTCGAACCGGCAGACAGTCAAGGAGAGTCGAGCCGAGAAGCGCTGGCCGGAGCGTGTGTTTCTTGCGACTGGCACTGCGGAAGCCGGCAGGAAAGACAGAAATCAAAGCGTCGTCGACGATGTACGCGAGCTGGCTGGAATTTTGCGCCGGGCTGGGATGAACGAGAGACGTCTGCGACTGGTGATTGAAGATGGAGCCTCACACAACGAGGCGGCATGGGCACGCCGCTTTCCGGAAGCGCTGGCATTCCTGTTCGGCAAGTAGGCCGGCGGCGGATGCTTCATTCGTAAGAAGTGTTCGCAGTTCAACCCTCAGCGTTTTTCCACGCGCTAATTGTCAGGGTAAGGCGCAAGCCGGGGCGGAGATTCGTCGGCATATATCACCCAGGCGTGGCGCGCCGAAAAATAGCGAAGCAGTTCCTGATTCTGTCCTTCGCCCATATCGCGCGCCCACACCACCTTGGCGCCATCGATGTCGGCGCGGTTGTAGACCCATTCAATATGCGAGCCGTGTTCCGGACCGTAACGCACAATGATCAGATGCTTGTCGGGGCCAGCTTCCAGTTGATGCAGGATGGCCGCACGCTTCAGGTTTCCCCGCGGCCAGGGTTGCTCGATCGGTGCGCCAGCTACCACAGCGCAAAGTCGCAAACAGATCATGGCCACGCAGATCGCGGGCACGGCCCGGACCAGTGCCGCGCCCACCGGCTTTCCCGACCATCGCCACACGCGCAGGTGCCGCATACATTGCACGATGAGCAAAAGAAAAAGTCCGGTGGCTGCCGCAACATAATGCGCGCCGGTCCAGACTGCCAACAGTGTTCCAGCTGCCACAAAGCCCGCGACCACGAGAGGAAATCTCATCTTGCGGTCACGGAAGATGCATGGAAATGCGAAAAGTGGAATCGTCAGCGCTGGGCCAGCGTAGAACTTCCACAGCACATAAGCCTTGTAAAGCTGGCGGCGCACGAAACCGAACGGCGTCATGCCGGACAGATAGTCGTGGTACTCCCACCCCTGGTAGAAATCGCGCATCACCGGGTGGCGGTAGAGTGGCTCGGGGCGCGCATGTTCCCAAATAAAATAGGGAGCCATCGCGTAAGTTTGCCGGTCGACCTGATACGGCATCACCAGCGGGTCGCCGGTGACTCGCCAGAAGTAGTAGCCCATGGCCGCGCCGGTGAGGCCAAGAATCAGAATCAGTGGCAGAACGACGCGCCCTGCAACTAGTTTCGGTGCAATACGTTTCTGCCGCACCATCCAGATCAACATTGCCGCGGCAATGGGCAAGCTGAAAACCAGACCCTCATAGGGACGCGTGTTGGCCAATATGGCCAGGCCGGTGCCCATAACCACCGCGTCACGCAAACGCCCGTGGCGACGGATTCGTGGCAAGGCGCCGAGCACCAACGCGCCGGCCAAGGCGATCAGCGACCCCGCGAAGTAGCTGTTCATCCAATAAAACAAAATTCCAAATCGCAACACCGCCAGCGTCGCACCGAACATCGCCCAGGCCGGCGGAAGCCACGCCTGCAACATCCAGCACAACGCGGAACACATCAGTGCCGTGACCACCAGTTGCCCGATCCAGGGATGGCCGAGCACCTGCCCGGCCGCCAGAATCAGACCTTGCGCCGGCGGATACATCGACATATAAGTCGGCTGCTGGATGATGTGAAAGCTCTCGAAGTGCTTCCACATCGGGTGCGTGGGATTCGTCAACCTGCCGTGGGCGAAAGTATCGGCGGCCAGCAGGAAACTGTATTCGTCGTGCCACATGGGCTCGGGAACGCCCAGCAGCGGAATCAGGGCGACGCGAATCGCGAGCACCGACGCACCGGTGAGCACCACGGAAAGAGTCTTGCGACGGGCCAGTCTGGAGAACCCTCGCGAAATAGCGCGGAAGCGGCGGGGTTGCGCGGAGCCGGAAGCTCTCCGTTGGGAAAAGAATATCCATGCCACAACCGCGATTACTTGCACAGACTCAAATATCAGCAGCAGGTTCGGGGCGAGGCGGGAGTAAATTCTAACCAGAGCGTGCATGTCGGCGGAATTCAATCAGCGGACCACTCTACGTTACTTTCCACGCAGCAAAAAAGACAGGAAAAAGCCCGGGACAAAATCCCGGGCTGAAATGCGTTTCGCTCAATTCGGCTGGGAGAAAAGATTGGCGCGAACTGACTGGTCCCAGGTCACTTCGCGGCGGTTACCTTGTCGACGACAATGTCGAGCAATCCGTCGGCCATTTCGATCATGTCGTCGCCCACGGTGCGGTTGGTCGCGATCGCTTCCTTCAGCGGGATGGAGATGATTTTATTGGCGCGAAGTGCCGCCATAACGCCGAACTCGCCGTGATGGGCCATGTCGATCGCGCCGATGCCGTAACGCGAAGCCAGCACCCGGTCAAACGCGCTCGGCGACCCTCCGCGCTGAATGTGGCCGAGCACGACCGCACGCGTCTCGTAGCCGGTGCGCCGCTCGATCTCGCGCGCCAGAATATTGGCGATGCCGCCGAGCTTGGCGTGACCGAACTCGTCCTTGCCCATATCCTGCAGGACGGGCGCTCCCTGCGCGGAATTGGTATCCGCCGAAAACTTTGCGCCTTCCGCCACGACGACGATCGAAAAATATTTTCCGCGTTCGTGCCGCTGCCGGATCTGGTCGGCGACCCGGTCAATATCGAAGGGGCGTTCGGGGATCAGAATCACGTCCGCGCCGCCAGCAATTCCGCTGTAGAGCGCGATCCAGCCAGCATCGCGGCCCATCACCTCCACTACCATCACGCGATTGTGAGCCTCGGCCGTGGTGTGGACGCGGTCAATGGCCTCGCAAACCACATTCACGGCCGTATCGAAACCGAATGTATAGTCCGTCCCCGCCAGGTCGTTGTCGATGGTTTTGGGAACGCCGATCACCTTCACTCCTCGCTCGTAAAGTTTCTGCGCGACCGACAGCGTGTCATCGCCTCCGATCGCGATGAGCCCATCGATTTTGTGCTTCTCGA
>Ga0302324_100001057_pt1 | contig 68317 bp, 64 predicted proteins | sample Palsa_T0_1_FD_201949 | JGI IMG/M metagenome (GOLD analysis project Ga0302324, IMG submission 201949) | Peat permafrost microbial communities from Stordalen Mire near Abisko, Sweden - Palsa_T0_1 | ecosystem: Environmental > Terrestrial > Soil > Palsa > Peat permafrost | place: Sweden: Abisko...
CTTGTGACGCGGGTCACCACGGCCACGACGATCGCCGCTGCCGGTGCCGCGTTGCTGTTCGGCCGCTGGCTCGCCGTCAGGTACGCAGCGCTGACATCCAGTCGCCGCGGATTCGTGTTGCGGTCGTGGCGATAAAGCAATCCAGGTTGTTGCCGTTGGCCTCGTCGATGGCATCGGCCAGATGCACCCGGCCGCTAGTGACGTCAGGCCCTAGCAATACCCTGTGCCCGGACACACCGTGACGGGGCTCGTGGCAGTTCCTCCCAGGCTGCTCTTGATGGTGATCGTGCTCGGGTTCGAGCCGGCGAAGGCCCCGCCGAACGTGCCTGAGAATGTGTCGCCGAACCCTCCCACTTCGGGCAGGCCGATCTGTTGTCCGGTGGACGTCACGTACGCGGTAAGCGTTGCGCTGGTGTTGGCATCGGAGGCGATGATCTCCAGCATCTGTTGATAACTGTGATTCTTGTAGTACACGGCCGTGGTGATGGTCACTTGGTCGAGGTTGCCGGTGCCGATCGCGATGGTGAACGCCTGGCTTACAGTTCCCCCTCCGGCCGAGTCGGTCACCTGCAACGTAAACGAGCTCGTCCCGGCCTTAGTCGGCGTGCCGGACAGAACGAATTCGTCGTACTCGTTGTCGAACGTCAGGCCCGCAGGCAGGCTCCCGCTCTTGATGGCCCACGTGTACGGTGGCGGATCAACCCCCGTTCTGGCTGGGGGCGCCGCCGGTGGCAACCACGGTGACCGCGAAACCCACGCCCACGTCGCCCTCCGCCAGGGAGCAGACTCCGCCCGCGCAGGGCAAAGCCGTCGTTGTGATCGCCAGCGGTGGCGTCGTAGCGGCGCTCGCGGCCGCTGATGTGCCCAGGCCCGCTGTGAGCATTGCTCCCGCTATCACCAGAGCCGTGAGTTGTCCTCGCATGGCAGCCTCCCGGACGTGTCTGACCGTTCCGCGGAGGCGCAGGGTCTCCTGGCCATCACCTTGTACACGGGCGGGTGATGGGAATGGTTCACTCCGGCGCCGGATGACACAGCAGCGACCTTGCTGCCCGGGTCGGCTCGTCCGGGGCGGCGCGGTATCCAGCACATCGACTTGGGGATCGTCGTTTATTAAGATGATGGCTTGATGTGTAAGCCCGCCAGGATAAGGGTCGAATATGACCGAGACCTACGACGACGGCACGGTCGTGTGCGGCCCCGACCGGCTGGAGATTCACTCCTACTACTTCCCATTCGGTACCAAGAGCGTCCCGTACACGCAGATCAAGGGTCTCCAACGGATCGAGATCAAGGGCGTCTGGTCCGGCAAGTGGCGCATCTGGGGAACAGGCAACCCGCGGTACTGGGCCAACCTCGACACGAAGCGACCGAAGAAGAAGGCCGGCTTCGTCGTCGACCTTGGGCGCAAGATCAATCCGATCGTCACCCCCGACATGCCCGACGAGTTCGAGTCCGTGCTTCGCGACCGAGCGGACCTCGGAGCGGGCAACGCCCGTCAGATGAAGGGTCCCTTCATCTGACCGGTCGCTCTCAGCGCCTCCGCTAGGGAGCGTCGTTTATTAAGGTGACCTGCCGCTGAGCTGCCCAGTTCGTAGGACTGGCGCACACGCTACTTTCGCGATCATCCTGGAACCAGAACACCCCAGGCCAGGGTTTTCGCTCAACGGGCAGGTCTACGACAGCAATCAGGATGCTGTCGTCGCCGTGGCCGAGGTTCTCAGCCAGTTTGAAAGGAGTCCGGTCATAGATGACCAAACAGCCCGGCGGCGCGAGCGGTCCCCAAGCACTGCCGGAATCGCCGCGTGCCGACCCGATAGCGGGAGAGCTCGTCACCGAGACGCTCGACTACGACGGTGGTCGGCAGGTCACAGTGTACGTCCCGCCGGATCCGCCCGGGGCGGTGGTGTTCGCCGGTGACGGTCAGGGGATCTCGCAGTGGGGCGGGTTCCTCGAGGCGGCCGACGTGCCGTCCACGATGATCGTCGGCGTGCATGGGCTGGCGGATGAGACGCTTCGGCTCCAGGAGTACTCACCCGTCTTTGACGCGGAACGGTTCGCGGCACATGAGAGGTTTTTCGTCGAAGACGTCGGCCGGTGGGCGCGGTCGCGGTTCGGATTCGCGCTGCCCGCCGAACGCACCGCGGTGTTCGGTGCCTCGGCGGGCGGAGAGCTCGCGCTCGCCCTTGGGCTTCGGCATCCGGACGTCTACGGTGCGGCCTTCTCCGGCTCGCCGGGCGCGGGTTACAAGCCGACTGGTGTGATGCCGAGTCGGATTCCGCGCACGTACCTCGTCGCTGGCACGCTGGAGCCGTTCTTTCTCGACAACGCGACCCGGTGGGCGGTCGCGCTGCGCAGTGCGGGCGCGGATGTCGTGATGAGCGAGCGGGTCGCGTCGCACGGTCCCGCGCTGTGGCGAGCAGAGTTCCCGTTGATGGTGGCGTGGGCATTTGGACGGTGAAGCGTCGCGGTGTTGGGTCGACGGTCGTGCGTCCCGGTTGACGGCGCCGAGCTGTACGCAACAGCCCGATGGACGAGGGCCCAGATTTCCGAGCGCATCCGGGATCCCGCTCTTCCAGGCCGCGACCGCCAACATCAACCCATTCACGCAGGTGAAGGCCGCGCGGTGGCGGGCCGGCGGCTAGTGGGAGGTGAGCCACTGGCCGCGGTTCTTCGACCGCAGCCAGGCGACACCGCCCTGACGGTCACCACATCACGGGCGGGCCTGGTGCCGGTGATGTCGCTGGTCGAGCGCGCCGACATGGAGGCCCTGGTGCGTTCGCAGCCGCGCCGCATCGGGCGCTAACGCTCGGCTTCCTGGCTGCAGCGACTGGGGTGTCAGGCGGCCTGGCTAGGTCGCGGAATCGGCGCCTGAAGGGCAGACTTGGGGTGTGACAGCCGATCAGCTGGACCCGATCTCCACCGACCCGAGGGTTATGCACGGGCAGGCGGTGCTCGCTGGTACCCGGGTGCCGGTGAGCGTGATCCTTGACTGCCTGGCTGCCGGGATGACGGCCGGGGAGATCGTTGCTGAGTATCCGGTCGTTACCGTGGCAGGAGTCCGGGCAGCCGCCGCCTAAGGGGCCGCGCTGGCACGCGAGGAGCTAATGCCGCTGCCGCGCGCCCAGTGAAGTTTAAGCTCGGCGAGAACCTGCCGGTCTCGTCCGCATCTTTGCTGACCAGGGCTGGTCACGATGTTGATACGGTCGCCGCCGAAGGCCAGCGCGGAATGCTGAGGATCCGCCGCCCCTGAACGGCCCGCGTTTTCGGTCGTGCGAATACGGGGGCGCCCATGTTCTCGCCATTCCATCGGCGCCTGGACCCCACTGGACGCATCCCACGTCCGCCGGGCGTTCAAGGCGATCACCAGGAGCGCCGGCATCGGGGGAGAACTGGACCCCGAGGGAACTACGTCACTCGTTCGTGTCCATCATGAGTGACAACGGCGTTCCCATCGAGACCATCGCTGATCTCGTCGGGCACGCCAGCACGGCAGTAACCGAGGAGGTCTACCGGCACCAGCTCAGCCCGGTGATCACCAAGGGCGCCGAGACCATGAACACCATCTTCAACCAGCAGAACCAAGCCAAGTCCGCGTGAGGCAGTGGCTCCCCGGTTGGCTCCCGAGGACCTTTTAGAGATCAAAAAGGGACTCCGGAGTGGTCCTCCGAAATCCCTTCTGACCTGCTAAAACTACGTGGTCGGGGTGGGGAGATTTGAACTCCCGGCCTCTTCGTCCCGAACGAAGCGCGCTGCCAAGCTGCGCCACACCCCGCCAACCGCCCGAGCAGTCTAGCTGATGCGCGGAACCAGCGTGAGAAGCGTGGCTTCCGGCCGGCAGCTGAACCTGACTGGAGCCCACGGCGAGGTGCCGAGGCCGGCGGAGACATTCAGCCACGGACGCTCGTCGACGGCTGCGGAGCCGGCCGCGGCCGCGGGATAGCGATGCAGCCCGCGCGCGCGGGACCGGTCGATTCCGCAGTTCGTCACCAGCGCGCCAAACCACGGCAGGCGGACCTGCCCGCCGTGCGTGTGCCCGGCAAGCATCAGGTCGAACCCGTCGGCGACGAACCGGTCCAGCACCGCGGGCTCCGGCGAGTGCATGACCCCCAGCCGCAGGTCAGCCGACGGGTCCGCGGGCCCGGCGATCTCGTCGTAGCGGTCACGGGCGACATGCGAATCATCCACTCCGGCCACCTCGATGTCGGTGTCCGCTGCCTTGATCCGGCCCCGCCAGTTGTTGGCGTCCAGCCAGCCGGCCGCGACCATCCCCTCGCCAAGCGCGGCCCATGGCAGGTCAGCCGACTTGCGGCGGTGCTCGAGCGCGCTGGTCCGCCACAGGTACCTGGCCGGATTCCGTGGTATGGGCGAATACAGGTCGTTAGACCCGTAGACGAAGACGCCAGGGCGGTCGAGCAGCGGCCCGAGCGCCTCCAGAAAGGGCCGAACGGATTCCTGATGGGCGATCGAGTCACCGGTGTTCACGACAAGGTCGGGATCGAGGGCGTCCAGCGACCTGATCCATGACATCAGCCGGTGCCGGCCGGGGGTCAGGTGCGCGTCGGAGATGTGCAGGAGCCGGAGCGGCCGCGAGCCCTCCGGGAGCACGGGGACGTCGGATCGGCGCAGGGTGAACCAGTTGCGCTCGATAATGGCGGCATAGGCGACCGCCGCGCCCCCGGCAGCGGCCGTCGCCTGGATAACGCCTCGTGCTCGCATCCATTTATGGTGCCATGCGCCGCGGACTGACCTGGCCGCGACTGCACGATGTCGCGGCGCGCGGCACGATTGAGCCATGACCGGACTGAAAGCACGGCTGCGCGACGATCTCACGGCGGCGATGAAGGCCCGCGACGCGGTGCGCCTCCGGACCCTGCGCATGGCCCTGACCTCGGTGGCCAACGAGGAGGTGGCGGGCAAGACCGCCCGCGACCTCAGCGACGACGAGGTGCTCCGGGTGCTTACCAGGGAGGCTAAGCGGCGCCGGGAGGCCGCTGACGCGTTCGAGGCGGCGGGACGCCAGGATCAGGCTGCGGCGGAGCGGGCCGAGGGCGAGGTGCTGGGCGCGTACCTGCCCGCCCAGCTGACTGACGAGGATCTCGCGGCGATCGTCGGGCAGGTGATTGCCGACACGGGAGCCAGCGGAATGACCGCCATGGGCCAGGTCATGAAGGTCGTCACGCCGCTGGTGGCGGGCCGCGCCGACGGCGGCAGGGTCGCTGCCGAGGTCCGCCGCGCGCTGGCCGGCTAGCGGCCGCGGCTGCTAGTTACGGGGGGCCGCCACCGCCACCTCCGCCGCCGCCGTGGCCAGGGCCGGTGGTGGGGCCTGGGGCCGGCGTCTTGGTGTGCTTGACCGGCGTCGGCGACGACACGCCGTCGCCCTTCGAGTAGAAGATGCTGTCGGCGGGAACGGGAACGAAGTTGGCGATGCCGCGGCCCAGGTCGGCGTGCTCGAACGTCAGCTGCCAGATCTGCCCGGCGTTGGCGCCAAACACCTCATTGACGCAGCCGGCCCGGTAGCACGAGCCGGGGTAGCCCTCCATGGGGTGGCTGATCGGGCCCTTGGGATTGAACATCGAGACGTAGCCAGTCAGCCGGGGCGTGAAGCCGGCGAACGCCGCGTACTCGAAGTCGTCCGCGGTCCCGGTCTTTCCCGCCTGCGGGATGACGACGCCATCGCGGATCACGTCGTCATCGGCGGCGGTGCCTGGCGAGACCATCACGCCCTGCAGGATGTGCGTCGCGGCGTCCGCGATCGCGGTGGAGATGACCCGGTGGCAGCCGGCTGATTTCACCGGCAGCAGGCCGCCGGACATGGTCACGATCTTGCCGATGGCGATCGGGCTGCAGAACACGCCTCGCGCGGCCACGGTGGCGTAGGCGGCGGCCATGGTCATCGGCGACACGTTGATCGAGCCCAGGGTGAACGAGGGGATGTCGTCGGCCGGGTACTGGTAGCCGGCCCTGCCGGGCTTGCCCACGCCCTGGAAGAGGGATCTGCCGTCGGCGCGGTGGTCGCCCAGGCTGACCGCGGTCTTGACGACGTTGCACAGGCCGACCCGCTGTTCCAGGTGCGCGAAGAAGACGTTGATCGACTCCGTCGTCCCGTTGTAGAGCGTAAAAGTCTCCGGCTTGGGCGTGGCTCCCTCGGCGTTCGACAGGGTGTACACGCCAGCGTCCTGGCCGTGGCAGTTGGTGTAGCCGGCGATGCTGCTCGGCGAGACGATCTTCAGGCTGAACCCGAACGGGTAACCCTGCTTGAGCGCGGTGAGCAGGGTAAAGATCTTCGATGAGGAGCCAGTCTGCACCCCCACGCCGCCGTCGTACTTGCTGTCCACGGCGTAGTCGACGTTGTCCTGCCCGGCGGCCCTGTCGTTGCCGTACGGGCGGTCGACGGCGATCGCCCGCACCTTTCCCGTCCCGGGCTGGATCAGCACCTCCGCGGCAGCATTGCCGGCCGGGTTGTACTGCGAGGGCGGCGGCGGGACCATGTAGTCGACCGCGTGCTGCGCGGCGCGCTGGTCCTGCTCGTTCAGCGTGGTGTAGATCTTCAGGCCGCCGGTCTTATTCAGCTGGGTCCATGCGTCGTGATACGCGGGATCGTTCTTCATCACCGACTGCACGTAGTCGCAGAAGAACGCGGCGTCCCTGGCCGACCGGCTGGTGCAGCCGCTCTGCAGCGCGAGTGTCGACGGATGCAGGCCGAGCGATGCCCGCTCGGCGGCGCGGGCCCTGGCTGGCGTGATGTAGTGCAGCTGCGCCATCCTCGTCAGCACCATGTTGCGGCGGGTGCGGGCGTTCCGCGGAAAGGCGAGCGGGTTGTACTGCGCGGGGTTCTCCACCATGCCGGCCAGCAGCGCGGCCTGCGTCAGCGTCAGGCGGCTGGCCGTGGTGCTGAAGTAGCGTTCCGCCGCCAGTTCCACGCCGATCGCGTGGTTGTTGAAATAGGCGGCGTTGAGATACGCGGCGAGTAGCTGGTCCTTGGTCAGCTCGTGCTCGACCTTGATGGCGATCCGCAGCTCCCGGATCTTCCTCGCTGTCGTGTCCTGGATGGCGTCAGCCTTCTGCGCGCTGGTCGTGGCCGTCAGGATCAGCGCGTTCTTCACGTACTGCTGGGCGAGAGTGGAGCCGCCCTGGACCGGATTGTGCTCGACGTTATTGACCAGCGCCCGCAGGGTGCCCTTAAAGTCGAGCGCGCCATGCTGGTAGTACCTGGCGTCCTCGATCGCGACGATCGCCTGCCGCATGACCGGCGCGATCTGGCCGTAGCTCACCGGCACCCGGTCGATGTTATCCGGGTAGTAGTAGGCGATCAGATGGCCGTGCCGGTCGAGGATCTCCGAGCGGACGGGCAGCTGCCCGAGCGCGGGCACGGCCAGGTTATTGAACTTATTAGCCGCGTCGCGGGCGACGATTCCGATCCCGCCCACCGCGGGCAGCACGACTGCGGCGACTATCAGGCCGGCCGCCGCGGCCATGACGACAAGCCTGCCGCCGGCGCTTACCCGGGCGAGGCGATCCGATCTCAGCACGGAATCAGGGTACGCTTGCGTAGCTGCCTCCCCGCCCCCCACCGAGAATCCGCAGCTAAGAACCCCCCCGAGGCCCCTGAACCGGCCAACCGACCGCCTGGGTGACTAGTCACGTCTGTCCGCGTAGCCCAGTAGGGCTATCTGCGAAATGGGCCCGACAGGGACTAGCGCTTCGGCCAGGATTTCCGTAAGTTACTCCGCAACCATGACACCGGAGCCTGGCACCGCCGCCATCGGTTCCTCCCTGCCAGTGAACGCCATCCGGCGTGACGACCCCCAGCGGGCGTGACGATCAGGAGGAGTTGGGCTAAATGTGGATCACGGACTGGACCGCCCGCGCCGCGTGCAAGGGCACGGACCCTGATGAGCTGTTCGTTCAGGGGGCGGCGCAGAACCGGGCCAAGCTGATCTGCCGCGGCTGCCCCGTGCGGACCGAATGCCTCGCGGACGCACTCGATCACCGCATCGAGTTCGGCGTGTGGGGCGGCATGACCGAGCGTGAGCGGCGCGCGCTGCTTCGTCGCCGTCCGGACGTGGTTTCCTGGCGGGATCTGCTCGAGAACGCGCGCAACCAGTACGAGCGCACGGGCGACGAACTCGTCGCCAGCTGACCACGCGCTCAGACCGCCGCGCGCCGAGACCGCCGCGCGCCGAGACCGCGGCGCGCTGACCGTGCTCCCAGAGCCGCGGCGCTCCCAGAGACGCGGCGAGCGTCGGCTACCAGGTGGTAAAGCTCTCCCCGATCGCCCGGAGCCCGGCCAGGTCATGCACGTCCTCGGCCTGGGCCGGTACCTCGGCCACGGGGACTAGCGGGTGAGCCGCAGTGAAATTCTCCGCCACGTGCCGCTCCTTGGCGGCCAGCTGCATCCGCTCGGCGTGCAGCCTGAGCGCGGCGATGGCCAGCGAGTGCGACTCATCTTGCGGCTGCCCGGATCCAGTCCGCTGCTCGCCGGCCGGCGTGTCCGCGAGCTGCCCGTCGGCCTGCAGGGTCTCGGCGGCGGCCAGGCTGCGCGCGGCAGATAGCCTCGCGGCGGGCGACTGGTGCACCCGGTTGATGATGAGCCCGGCAAGCGGCATGCCCTCCAGCGCCAGCCGCTCAACGAAATAGGACGCCTCCCGCAGCGCGTCGGGCTCCGGGGCGGCTATCACCAGGAACGAGGTGCCCGGTTCCCGCAGCAGCTGGTAGGTGTAATCGGCGCGCTCCCTGAATCCGCCGAACATCGTGTCAAGCGCGGTCACGAACGTCTGCGCGTCGCGCAGCACCTGGGCGCCGAGAATCTTCGTCAGCACGTTAGTCACCATGCCGAATCCGACGTTCAGCACCCGCAGGTAGGCCCGGCCGCCCAGCTTGGCCGGAACGGTGAGCAGCCGGAGCAGCCGCCCGTCAAGGAAGCGGCCCAGCCGCTGCGGGGCGTCGAGGAAGTCAAGCGCCGACCGGCTCGGCGGTGTATCGACCACGATCAGGTCCCACTCGTCAGCGCGGCGAAGCTGGCCGAGCTTCTCCATGGCCATGTACTCCTGGGTGCCGGCGAAGCCCGACGACAGTGACTGGTAAAAGGGGTTCGCCAGGATCTGCGCCGCCCGGTCCGGATCGGCGTGGGCCTCCACGATCTCGTCGAAGGTCCGCTTCATGTCGAGCATCATGGCGTGCAGGCTGCCACCCTCCCCGGCCTCGTCCTGCCCGGCTCCAGGATCGCGCCGCGGGCCGGCTGTGGCGACCCCGGGAACCGGCCGCGGGGTGTTGTCCAGGGAGGACAGCCCCATCGACTGGGCGAGCCTGCGGGCCGGGTCAACGGTGATCACCACGACGTGCCTGCCGCGCTCCGCCGCCCGGAGGCCAAGTGCCGCTGCCGCGGTGGTCTTCCCGACGCCGCCGGATCCGCAGCACACGATGATCCGGGTGCGGCGATCGTCGATCAGCCGGTCCACGTCCAGCGGCGGCGCCGCGGCGCGCGGCATCACGCGGCTCCCTGATCCCGCAGCGCGGCCGCTATCCGGTAGAGCCCGGCCAGGTCGATGCCGCCGGTGATCATCGGCAGGTCGTACCGCGGCTGCCGCGGTGCGGCTAGCCTGCGGCGCTGCGTGCGCTCGCCGGTGACCGTCCTCGCATGGTCCACGAGCTCGGCGGCGAGGGCGGCGGCGAGCTGGCGGCTGTCCTCGAGCCCGGCGGCCTTCAGCCCGAGGGCGAGCTCGCCCTCGTCCACGGATCCGCTCGCCGCCGTGCGCAGCTGGTCGGGCGACAGGACGAGCGGATGCACCATGTTGATCATGATGCCGCCTGGCTGCAGGCCGCCATCGCCAAGCCCGGCGAGTTCGGCGATGCCGTCCAGCGTCTCCTGAACTGGCATCTCCTCCAGCACGGTGACAAAATGCACGGCCGTCTCCGGTGAGCTGATCACCTTCTGCACGGTGTCCGCGTGGCCGCGGGTCGGCCCGACCCTGGCCAGGCCCGATACCTCGGCGGTCACGTTAAGGAACCTGCCGATCCGCCCGGTCGGCGGGGCGTCCATGACGACCGCGTCGTAGACGTGCCTGCCGCCCTCGCGCCGCCGGGTCGCCTCGGCTGCCTTCCCGGTGAGCAGCACGTCGCGCAGGCCGGGCGCGATCGTGGTGGCGAAGTCGACGACGCCGAGCTTGGTCAGCGCCGTGCCGGCGTGCCGGAGGTTGTAGAACATCTCCAGGTACTCCAGCAGCGCGTGCTCGGGATCGGCGGCCAGCGCGTAGACCTCGCCGCCCGGCCGGGTGGCGGTGGCCGGCGCGACCGCGACCTTGCGCTCCTCGTACGGGAGCGGCGGGCAGTCGAAGACCTGGGCGATCCCCTGCCGCCCCTCGACCTCGATGAGCAGCACTCGCTTCCCGCCCGAGGCGAGCGCCAGGGCAAGCGCGGCGGCCACCGTCGTCTTGCCCGTTCCGCCCTTGCCGGTGACGACGTGCAGCCGCACGCCCTCCCAGTCCGTGTCCCTCGTGCTCACGCCATGGAGGCTATCCGCGCCCGGGTGCTAAGTCGCCGCTGGCTGCCGGGACTCAGGCCGGCCAGCGCTCCGGCGCTTGCCGCCGCAAAGCCGGGAAGCCATTGGCCGGCGGCGTGCCGTGGTGTCACTAGGCTGGTGGTGGAAATCGGCGCGTAGCCGGGAGAGAGGTGTTCACGATGGTCGTCCTTCTGATCATCCTGGTGATTCTCGTTGTGGGGGGCCTTGTCGCGACGGGCCGCGCGATGCGCGTGGTTCAGCAGTACGAGCAGGGCATCGTCTTTCGGTTCGGCAAGGTGCTGCCCGGAACGCGCGGTCCCGGACTTCACGTAATCCGGCCCTTCGGCGACCGGATGCAGAAAGTCAACATGCAGATCATCGCCATGGCCGTCCCCGCGCAGGAAGGCATCACCAGGGACAATGTCAGTGTCCGGGTGGATGCGGTCGTCTATTTCCGCGTTGTCGATCCCATCAAGGCGACAGTCAATGTGCAGAACTACATGTTCGCCGTTTCGCAGCAGGCGCAGACTTCGCTTCGCTCGATCATCGGTCAGTCGGAAATGGATCAGCTGCTCGCCGAGCGGGCGACCGTCAACAAGGAACTCCGCCGGATCATCGACGAGCCGACCGAGGGCCCATGGGGAATCCGGGTCGAGCGAGTGGAGATCAAGGACGTGAGCCTGCCCGAGGGGATGAAGCGGTCCATGTCGAGGCAGGCGGAGGCGGAGAGGGAGCGGCGCGCCCGGATCATTACGGCGGACGGCGAGTACCAGGCGTCCAAGCGGCTCGCCGCCGCGGCCAACGTGATGGCGCGCGACCCGGCCGCCCTGCAGCTGCGGCTGCTGCAGACCGTGGTTGAGGTAGCAGCCGAGCGCAACAGCACGCTGGTCATGCCGATACCGGTCGAGCTGCTCAGGTTCTTCGACAAGTTCACGCCGCCAGCGCCGGCCGGCGAGCAGAAGTCGGCGGAGGACTCGGCCTCGCTCGCGGACTTCGGCGACGCGGCGGTGGCCGAGGCGGAGGCCGACGCGGAACTTGGCGGCGCGGCCGCGCCGCTGGAGATACCGGACATCCCGCCGATCCCTGAGCTGGCCGCGGACGTCCCGATCCCTGAGCTGGCCAAGGACGTCGTTGACGCTCCGCTCGCGGCTGATTTCGCGACCCGGCGCGGCCCGGCGGGGAGCGCTGGACGCGGCCCGGCGGGGAGTGCGGGACAGGGCTAGCGGCGCGGGACAGGGCTAGCGGCGAGCGGGAGAGGGCTGGCGGCGGAGGACTCCCGGCGCGCAGGTCGCTAGAGTCTGCTCATGCAGAAGTGGGAGTACGCGACGGTGCCGTTGCTCGTCCACGCGACCAAGCAGATCCTGGACAACTGGGGCGAGGACGGGTGGGAGCTCGTCGCCGTGATACCCGGGCCGAATCCCGAGCAGCTCGTCGCCTACATGAAGCGGGTGCACCAGTGAGCGTCGCCGGGGAGCCGGCCGCGACCGGGGACACGCCCGAGGCCCGGCTGGCCGCGCTCGGCCTGACGCTGCCCAGGGTGATGACTCCGCTGGCCGCCTACGTTCCGGCGGTGCGCACGGGGGACTACGTCTATACCGCCGGTCAGCTGCCCTTCGTGGACGGGGTGCTGCCGGCCACCGGCAAGGTCGGCGCCGGCGTGGGGGTGGCGGAGGCCAGCGCCCTCGCCCGGATCTGCGCGCTCAACGCGCTGGCCGCCGTCGCCTCCGTGACCGGCGGCCTGTCCGCGGTCACCAGGATCGTGAAGGTGACCGGCTTCGTGGCCAGCGCCCCCGACTTCATCCAGCAGGCGCAGGTGGTGAACGGCGCCAGCGACCTGCTGATCGAGGTTTTCGGCGAGGCGGGCAGGCACGCCCGCAGCGCCGTCGGGATGGCGGTGCTGCCGCTCGACACCCCGGTAGAGGTCGAACTGATCGCGGAGGTCAGGAGCTAGGCCGGCAGCGGCCGCGGCAGGAGACTAGTGGCGGAAAGACCCGCGGACGGCCCGGCGATCCGGCTGCCCCGGCCGCTTGGCGACCGAGCTCGCGACATCCTGGCCGGGCGCATGCCGCCGGCCCCGGCACGTGACGCGGCCACCGTGATGCTGCTGCGTCCCGCGCGCCAACCTGAAGAGGGCAAGCCAGACGGCGGCAAACCGGACGGGAGTCGGCCGGAAGAGGGCCAGCCCAGCGGGGGCAAACCGGACGGGGACCAGCCGGACGAGGGGCCCGGCATCGAGGTCTACATGCTCAGGCGCCAGTCCTCGATGGCGTTTGCTCCTGGCGCTTCCGTCTTTCCCGGCGGCTCGGTTGACGACAGGGACGCCGACATCGATGTCGCCTGGGCCGGCCCGGGCGCCGCCGCCTGGGGGCGGATTTTCGACGCGCCCGACGACCTGGCCAGGGCGCTTGTCTGCGCCGCGGTCAGGGAGACCTTCGAGGAGTCCGGGGTGCTGCTGGCCGGGCCAACGGCCGCCGGGGTAGTGGCCGATACCAGGGGCGACGACTGGGAAACGGACCGGCTCGCGCTGCTGGAGCGGTCCATCTCGCTCGCCGGGCTGCTGCGGCGGCGGCACCTCGTGCTCCGCGCCGACCTGCTCACGCCCTGGTCACGGTGGATCACGCCGATCGTGGAAGAGCGCCGATTCGACGCCAGGTTCTTCGCCGCCGCGCTGCCGCCTGGCCAGCGGACCAGGGACGTCGGCGGCGAGGCCGCGCACGTCGCCTGGGTCAGGCCCGCCGCGGCGATCGCCGCCGGGCGCGCCGGGGAGATCACGTTGTGGCCGCCCACCGCGGTGACTCTCGCCCAGCTCGCCGAGTTCGGCACCGTGGCGGCGGCGCTCGCCGGGCCACCGCAGGTCAGGCCGCTGCTACCGGAGGTCACCCTGCGCGGCGGCACGCCCTGGCTGACCGTGCCCGGAGTGCGGGACTACCCATGGTGACAGCTCCCGGCCCCCGGGGGCCTGCGCCCGCCGGCATCGACGGATCGGGGACTGCGCGGGCTCGCTGCGTGCTGGCGCCCAACCCGTCGCCGATGACCCTGGACGGCACCAACACCTGGCTGATCGCCGAGCCAGGCTCCGCCGCCGCCATCGTGGTCGATCCCGGGCCTGAGCACGAAGGGCACCTGCGCCGGGTGCGAGCGCTGGCGTCGGACGCGGGCCAGCGGGTGACCCGGATCCTGCTGACCCACGGGCACCGCGATCACTCGGCGGGCGCCCGGCGGCTCGCCGCGCTGACCGGCGCACCGGTGCTGGCGGTCGACCCGGCCCAGCGGCTCGGCGCCGAGGGACTGCGCGCGGGCGACGTGGTCACGTCGGCGGGCTGCGAGGTCCTCGTCATCGCCACGCCCGGGCATACCGCCGACTCGGTATCCCTGCTGCTGGCAGCGGACAGCGCGGTGCTCACCGGGGATACCGTGCTCGGCCGGGGCACCACCGTGATCGCCCGCGATGGCAGCCTCGGTGACTACCTCGGCTCGCTTGACCGGCTGCGCTCGCTCGCCGACTCGGCCGGGCTGATGGCGCTGCTGCCCGGCCACGGGCCGGTGCTCACGGACCCGGCCGCGACGCTCGACCATTACATCGCGCACCGCGCGGAGCGGCTCGCCGAGGTCGAGGCCGCCATCGCGGCCGGCGACCGGACGCCGGCCGATATCGTCGCGCGGGTCTACGCCGACGTCGACCGCGGCCTGTGGCCGTTCGCGGAGTGGTCGGTCCGGGCTCAGCTCGCCTACCTCGCCGAGCGGGGCGCGCTGCCGCCGGGCCCGGGCGGCGAGTCGCCGCCGCCCGAACCGGGCGGCGACTCAGCGTGATCGCTTGCGCAGCCGCTCCGGCTCGATCAGCAGGACCGACTTCGCTGACAGCTGCAGCCAGCCGCGCGCCGCGAAGTCGGCCAGCGCCTTGTTGACCGTCTCCCGGGATGCCCCGACCAGCTGGGCGAGTTCCTCCTGGGTGAGGTCATGGTTGACCTGCAGCCCGTCCGGCTGCGACTCGCCGAACCGGCCAGCCAGGTCAAGCAGGGCCTTCGCCACCCGGCCGGGCACGTCGGTGAAGACGAGATCGGCCATCACGTCGTTGGCGCGGCGGAGCCGCTGGGCCAGCGCCTGGAGCAGGTGCAGCGCGACATCGGGACGGCCGGTCAGCCAGCTGCGCAGGTCATCGTGCGCGAGCGCGCCCAGCCGGCTGTCCGTCACGGCGACCGCGCTCGCGGTGCGCGGCCGCGGGTCGAAGAGCGAGAGCTCGCCGAACATCTCGCCGGGCCCGAGCACACTCAGCAGGTTCTCCCTGCCGTCTGCCGCTGCCCGGGTCAGCTTGATCTTGCCGTCGAGTATCACGTACAGCTGGTTGCCGGAGGCCCCCTCCTCGAACAGCCGCTCGGCCCGGCTGAGCTCGACGATGGTGACGCCGGCCTGCAGCGCGGCGGCGCCCTCGTCGTCAAGCGCCGCGAAGAGCGGCGCCCGCCTGAGCACGTCATCCGCGTGGTCCACGGGTGCCTCCTCGCCTGGGTTCGCCGCCCTGCATGCGTATCCAGTGTCGCCCATTTGTGCCCTGGACTCGACTCGCGGTCCCTGGTCAGCGGCGCGGCGGTGCCGCGTCAGTGCTCCTGGTGGCCCTCCGCCGCGGCTAGCCGCTCCCGGCATGAATCGATCTCGGCCTCGGCATCGCCGCGGCCTACCCAGGTAGCGGTCTCCACCTGCTTGCCGGGCTCCAGCGCCTTGTAGACCTCGAAGAAGTGCTGGATCTCCAGCCGATCGAACTCGGAGACGTGCTCGATGTCCAGCAGATGCGCCATCCGCGGGTCCGTGGCGGCGACGCAGAGGATCTTGTCGTCGATCCCCATCTCGTCCCGCATGCGGAACATGCCGATCGCCCGGCAGTAGATCAGGCAGCCGGGGAACGTCGGCTCCTCCAGCAGGACGAGCGCGTCGAGCGGATCGCCGTCCTGCGCGAGCGTGTCCTCGATGAAGCCGTAGTCGGCGGGATACCGGGTCGAGGTGAACAGCATCCGGTCCAGCCGGATTCGCCCGGTTACGTGATCCATCTCGTACTTGTTGCGCTGCCCCTTCGGGATCTCGACGATCACATCGAATTGCACGATTCCGCTCCCAGCACGCGTAGATGATTGACTCCGTTGCCTGGACGCGAACCCGCGTCCAGGCCGCCAGCGGAAACAGCATCTCGCGAAAGCTGCCGCCCAGCGGAAACAGCATCTCGCGAAAGCTGCCGCCCAGCGGAAACAGCATCTCGCGAAAGGAGGCGCGGTGACGAGCCGGCTCCGCCGCGTGGCGCTGCTGACCGTGGCGCTGCTCGCCGTCTTCACCATCGCGGCCGGCGCGGCCGTGGCGCATCTGCTGCCCGCCCGCCTCGCCCTCTGGCAGATACCGCGGGTGGCCAGTGAGCCGCTGAGGGCGCCGCGGCAGGTGCTGGCCGCCGCCGGAGCACCGCCAGCCCGCGCGGTAACGGCCGCCGGCCTGAGCGCCCGGCTGTCCGCGACGCTCGCACTGCCCGCGCTGGGCCGCCGCGTCGCCGCCGTGGTGGCCGACGTGGAGACCGGCCAGATCCTTTTCTCCAGGAACGCCGATTCGGCGTTCATCCCGGCCTCCACAGCGAAGCTGGCGACGGCGGTCGCGGCCCTGCACCTGCTCGGCCCGGCAGCCCGGCTGAGCACGCGGGTCGTGACCGGCAGCGCCCCGTCGGCCATCGTCCTGGTCGGCGGCGGTGACCCCACTCTCGCCGCGGGCAGGCCGCCGGCCGCGGACTACCCGCGGCCGGCCACGCTCGCCGCGCTGGCCGTGAAGACGGCGCGCGCGCTGCGGGCCAGGCACCGCCGCTCGGTGCGGCTCGGTTACGACACGTCGCTGTACACCGGACCGCAGCTGGCGCCGTCCTGGCCATCGAGCTATGTGAGCACGGGCAACGTCAGCCCCATCGTTGCCCTCGAAGTGGACCAGGGCAGGCTGACCGCCGGCGGGCGGCCGCAGGACGCCGATGACCCGGGCAACTTCCGGCCGCGCTCGCTCACGCCGGCGGCCGATGCCGCGCGGGCGTTCGCCGCGTTCCTGGCCGGCCGCGGCATCCGGGTCCGCGGGCAGCCCGGGCCGGCCAGGGCGCCGGCCGGCGGCGTCACCCTCGCCAGCGTCGTATCGCCGCCGCTTGCCGAGATCATCCAGTGGATGCTGATCGAGAGCAACAACGTGATCGCGGAGAACCTGGCCAGGCAGGTAGCGATCGCGGCCAGGATGCCCGCCACCTTCCGCGGCGCCGCCGCGGCGGTCATGGCGACCGACAAGCGGCTGGGCGTGCGCGGCATCCGGCTGGTGGACGGCAGCGGGCTCTCCCCCGATGACCGGATCACCCCCCGCGCCCTTGTCCAGCTGGTCACGCTCGCCGCGCGGCCGTCCGACCCCGGCCTCAGGCCGGTTATCACCGGCATGCCGGTGGCCGGCTTCTCCGGGACGCTGGCCCCTGGCGGCAGCGTGTTCGGCGCCGCCAGTTCCGCCGCCCGCGGCGTGGTGCGCGCGAAGACCGGGAACCTCACCGGCGTGGCCGCGCTGGCCGGCGTCGCCTACGCGGGCAACGGCCAGCTGCTGGCCTTCGCGTTCATGGCGGATCAGGTGCCGAGGAATGGCCTGAACGAGGCCGCCGGCGACATCACCGCGCTCGCCGGCGAACTTGCCGGCTGTGGCTGCCACTGAGCCGGCCTGCCCCGGCGGCACGTACGGTGGAGGGGTGAGCAGCGCGCAGATGATCGACTGGGATGTGGCCATTTCCACCGGCGTCCGCTGGGCCAGGCCCGGCCCGGAGGTCAGCCGGGCGGAGGCGGGGAAGGTCGTGGCCGAGCTGCGGGCCCTCGCCGCCGCCGTCCGGGAACCGGTGCGGGAGATGACCGGGATGGCCGGTCCCGCCGATGGCGGCAAGATCGCCGTGGTGGACCGTCCGGGGTGGATACGCGCGAACGTCGACGGGTTCCGCGTCGTGCTCGACCCGCTGGTCGAGCACTTGCGGGAGCGCGCGGCCGCGCCGCAGGGATCAGTAATCACGGCCGTCGGCTCGCGCGTTACCGGGATGCAGGCCGGCCTCATCCTCGCCTACCTGGCGGGCCGGGTGCTCGGCCAGTACGAGCTTTTCCTGCCGCCGGACCCGGATCTGCCGGCCAGCAGCGCCCCGGCGGGGCGGCTCACCCTGGTCGCGCCGAACATCGTGATGGTGGAGCGCGAGCTGCACGTCGACCCGCATGACTTCAGGCGCTGGGTCTGCCTGCACGAGGAGACACACCGCACGCAGTTCACGTCCGTCAGCTGGCTGCGCCCCTACGTGCAGCAGCAGATGACCGAGTTCCTGCTGGCCTCTGACCTCGACCCGGCGTCGATCCTGAACCGGCTGCGGTCGGCCGCCGACGCGGTGGCTGGCGCGGTGCGCGGCGGCGACGGCGACAGCCTGATCGAGGCGATCCAGAACCCCAGGCAGCGGGAGATACTGCAGCGGCTGACCTCGGTGATGACGCTGGTGGAGGGACACGGCGACTACGTCATGGATGCGGTCGGCCCGAGTGTCGTGCCCTCGGTCGCCGAGATCAGGTCGCGGTTCAACGCGCGGCGCGGCGGCGCGGGCCGGATAGAGCAGGCAATCCGCCGCATCCTCGGCATCGACCTGAAGATGAAGCAGTACGAGCAGGGGTCCCGGTTCGTCCGCGCGGTCGTCGAGCAGGCGGGAATGGCGACATTCAACAAGGTCTGGGAGTCGCCGGAGAGCCTTCCGTCCGCCGCTGAGATCGCCAATCCGGGCGAGTGGCTGGAGCGGGTAGACGGCGGCGGCGCCCGCGGCGCCAGCGCTGCCACGGGCTGATGGCGTGGGCCCCCATCCGGCGGTCGCGCAGGTGCGGCTCGGCGTGCGCCGGTCCCTGGCCGACCTGGTTCCCGGTGACCTCGTGCTGGCAGCCTGCTCCGGCGGCGCTGACTCGCTCGCCCTGGCGGCCGCGCTGGCCTTCGAGGGGCCCAGGCTCGGGCTCCGCTGCGGCGGGGTCACCGTTGATCACGGGCTGCAGGCAGGATCGGCGGCCCGCGCGGCCGCGGTGACGACGGCGCTGGCCGGCCTGGGCCTGGCGCCCGTGCAGAGCGTCGCGGTCAGCCCGTCCGGGCCTGGCGGCCCGGAGGCAACCGCGCGGGCCGCCAGGTACGCGGCGCTTGACGACGTGGCCGCCCGGGCCGGCGCCGCAACGATCCTGCTCGGCCACACCCTGGACGACCAGGCCGAGACGGTGCTGCTCGGGCTGGCACGAGGATCCGGCAGCCGGTCGCTGGCCGGGATGCCCGCGCGCCGAGGCCGCTACCGCCGCCCGCTGCTCACCCTGAGCCGGGCGCAGACCACGGCAGCCTGCGCCGCGCTGCGGCTGCAGCCCTGGGAGGATCCGCACAACCTTGATCCCGCGTATGCCAGGGTGCGGGTACGCCACCAGGTGATGCCGGCCCTTGACGCGGCGCTCGGTCCCGGCATCGCCGAGGCCCTGGCGCGCAGCGCGGGCCAGCTGCGCGAGGACGCGGATGTCCTTGACTCACTTGCCCGGGCAGAGCTCGAGCGGATCCGTGACGGCGGCGGGGCGTTCGATGCTGGCGAGCTCGCGGGGCTGCCCGCCGCGATCAGGACCCGGGTGCTCCGCTCGGCGGCGGCGGCGGCGGGCTGCCCGGCCGGGTCGCTGACCGCGCGCCACGTCGCTGGCCTCGACGCGCTGGTGACCGAGTGGCACGGCCAGCGCTGGACCGACCTGCCCGGCGGTGTCCGCGGCCAGCGGCGGTATGGCAAGCTGCTTTTCACCGCAGGGCCGCGAACGCGGGCCGGCCCGCGCGCGGCGGAGCCGGAGGACGCGGAGAACGCGGAGGGCGCGGGTGGACGCGACGGACATGGGCGCTGACCTTGAGGATGTGCTGATCACCCCCGAGCGCCTGCAGCAGCGGGTAACGGAGCTCGCGGCGCAGATCGACGCGGATTACGCTGGCCGCGAGCTACTGCTCGTCGGGGTGCTGAAGGGCGCGGTCATGGTGATGGCCGACCTGGCACGCGCCCTGCACTCGCCGGTGCAGATGGACTGGATGGCGGTGTCGTCGTACGGCTCGGGCACGAAGTCCTCCGGGGTAGTGCGCATACTCAAGGATCTTGACGCCGATATCACCGGCCGGCACGTCCTCGTGGTCGAGGACATCGTGGACTCCGGGCTGACGCTGTCCTGGCTGGTGGGAAACCTGCGCTCGCGCGGTCCCGCGTCCGTGCGGGTCTGCGCCATGCTCCGCAAGCCGGCCGCCGCGTCGATCGAGGTCGAGGTGGCCTACACCGGCTTCGACATCGACAACGGGTTCGTCATCGGCTACGGCCTCGACTACGCCGAGCGGTACCGGAACCTGCCGTTTATCGGCACGCTCGCACCGCACGTCTACGGCGGGGAACACATCTCCCGATGAAATACGTTCACGTGGATAAGAGGCCCGCCGGGGGCAATGCGCGTCCGGCGGCGCCGCTCGCGCGCCGGCGGTGGCCGGTGCGGTATACCTTCGGATATCCCTGCGCATCAGCCGGGAGGACAAGGAAGCTGCGCGTGGTCGCTGGGACGCATGGCACCCCCGCCGGAAGCCGGCGGGCACTGCCGCTCGCCAGGAGGGCCCGGCCCCTGATCCGCGGGGTCGTTCGCCGATGGATCTGAAGCGCTACTTCCGCGGTCCGTTCGTCGCCCTCCTCGTCGTCGTGCTGCTGTTCTTCGTCGTCTACAAGTACGCGAGCTCGGGCACGTCCTACAAGCAGGCCGACACCTCTGAGGTGATCTCGAAGATCCAGTCGGGCCAGGTTAAGTCGGCCCTGCTGATCGAGGGCCAGCAGACCATTCAGATCACCCCGGTCAGCGGGCCGCCGCTGCAGGCGAGCTGGGTGGGCAATCAGGGCAGCATCCTCGCGGCGGAACTGCAGCAGGAGTCCAGGGAGGGCAAGCTGCCGCTCGGTTACAACGTCGAGGTTCCCAAGGGCAGCTCGCTGCTGGATCTGATCGTCGGCTGGCTGCCGTTCCTGCTGGTCATCCTGATCTTCCTGTTCCTGCTGAACCAGATGCAGGGCGGCGGCTCCCGGGTGATGAACTTCGGCAAGTCCAAGGCCAAGCTGGTCACGAAGGACACGCCGAAAACGACGTTCGCCGACATCGCCGGCGCTGACGAGGCCATCGAGGAGCTGCAGGAGATCAAGGAATTCCTGCAGAGCCCGGGGAAGTTCCAGGCCATCGGCGCAAAGATCCCCAAGGGCGTCCTGCTGTACGGCCCGCCGGGGACCGGCAAGACCCTGCTGGCGCGGGCGGTGGCCGGCGAGGCGGGAGTGCCGTTCTACTCGATCTCCGGATCCGATTTCGTGGAGATGTTCGTCGGCGTCGGCGCATCCCGGGTGCGTGACCTGTTCGAGCAGGCGAAGGCGAACGCGCCGGCGATCGTCTTCGTTGACGAGATCGACGCGGTCGGCAGGCACCGGGGGGCCGGCTTCGGCGGCGGTCATGACGAGCGCGAGCAGACGCTGAACCAGCTGCTTGTCGAGCTTGACGGCTTCGACACCAAGGGCGGGGTCATCGTGATCGCCGCCACGAACCGGCCCGACATCCTGGACCCCGCGCTGCTGCGGCCTGGCCGTTTCGACCGCCAGATCGTGGTCGCGCAGCCGGACCTCACGGGGCGGAAGGGCATCCTGCGGGTGCACGCGCGCGGCAAGCCGATGGGCCCCGACGTTGACCTTGACCTGATCGCGCGCCGGACCCCCGGATTCACCGGCGCGGACCTGGCCAATGTCATCAACGAGGGCGCCCTGCTCACGGCCAGGGGAAATATGACCCAGATCGCGATGGCCTCGCTGGAGGAGGCGATCGACCGGGTTACCGCCGGCCCGAAGCGCAAGAGCGTGCTGCTTTCCGAGAAGGAAAGGAAGATCATCGCATATCACGAGGGCGGCCATGCCCTCGTCGGGCACGCCCTGGCGAACGCCGACCCGGTACACAAGATCACCATCATCCCGCGCGGCCGGGCCCTCGGTTACACGGCGTCCGCGCCGACCGAGGAGCGGTTCCTGGTCAGCCGCGCCGAGATGATGGACCAGCTGGCGATGCTGCTGGGCGGCCGGACCGCCGAGGAGCTGGTCTTCCACGAGCCGACGACGGGCGCGGCGAACGACATCGAGAAGGCGAGCTCGATCGCCCGCGGCATGATCACCGAGTACGGGATGAGCGAGCGGCTGGGCGCGCGCAAGTTCGGCACCGGGGATGGCGAGCCGTTCCTCGGCAGGGACATGTCGCATACCAGGGACTACTCCGAGGAAATCGCGTCGGCTATCGACGACGAGGTGCGCAGGCTCATCGAGTCGGCACACGACGAGGCGTGGGAGATCCTGGTCCAGTACCGCGACGTGCTCGACAACCTGGTGCTGCAGCTGATGGAGCACGAGACCCTGGCCAGGGAAAAGGTGCTGGAGATCTTCAGCCCGGTGCGCAAGCAGGCGATGCGCGGCTCATATACGGGATACGGGAAGCGGCTGCCGTCGGACCGGCCGCCCGTCCTCACGCCCAGGGAACTTGCCATGAACGGCGCGGACGGCGGACCGCCGGCTGGCAACGGTCAGGCGGTCGGATCGGGTGCCGACGGCCCCCAGGCGATCGGCGGGCCCGGTGCCATCGGCCCGCTGGGCCACGGGGCGCCGATGTCCCCGCGCGAGCCGGACGAGGGCCCGCACGGCGGAACCCGTTGACGGCCGCAGCCGATCGCCCGCCTATCGATCAGCCCCGGATCGAGCGCGCGATCACCGAGATACTGCTCGCCATCGGCGAGGACCCGGAGCGGGACGGCCTGCGCGATACCCCGGCACGTGTCGCGCGCGCCTACGCGGAGCAGTTCTCCGGGCTAGGGCAGCAGCCGGAGAGCGTGCTGACCACGGTCTTCGACGCCGGTCACGACGAGATGGTGCTCGTCAGGGACATCGACGTCTACGCCACCTGCGAGCACCATCTGATCCCCTTCTTCGGCGTCGCGCATATCGGTTACATCCCGAACGACAAGGGACAGCTCACCGGCCTCTCGAAGCTGGCCAGGCTGGTCGACCTCTATGCCCGGCGGCCTCAGGTGCAGGAGCGCATGACCAGCCAGATCGCCGATGGCCTGATGAGCGTGCTCGAGCCGAGCGGCGTGATCGTGGTGATCGAGGCCGAGCACCTGTGCATGGCCATGCGCGGCGTGCGCAAGCGGGGCGCGAAGACCGTGACATCGGCGGTCCGCGGCAGCTTCCGCGACAGCGACAGCACGCGGGCGGAGGCGATGAGCCTGCTGCTCGGCCGCCTTGGCCGCTGACGGGGCCAGGGCCGCCGGTAGCCGGCTGCCGCAGGCAATGCCGTGTTTGCCCGCGCCCGATCGCGGTGATGACTACGCTGAGGGCCCGTGATCAGGGGCTTGACCAACTTGTCTGAGATGACCGAACGCCCCGGGCCAGGCCCGGCGACCGGATCCGGTGATGACCAGCGATCGGCGAAGCCGGTCCTGGCCCGCCCGCCGGATCGCAGGCATCAGCGCCGCTGGGTGCCGCTGGTGGCCGGCTGGCTGGCGCTGCTGATCGGCGTTGCCGACATCATCGAGGGCGGCGTGCCCGGCCTGTACGCCAGCCACCGGCTGCTGCGGATCGGCGACCTGGCGCCGGGCACCCTGATCAACCTGACCCGGACGGCCGACGTCATCACCGGCCTGCTGCTGCTGATGCTGTCGCACGGACTGCGCAGGCGCAAGCGCCGCGCCTGCCAGGCCGCGAGCCTGCTGCTCGGCGCGAGCACCCTGATTCACCTCGTGCATTTCCCGCACATCGGCCGGGCCGTCGTGACGGCCTTGCTGCTCGCCGGGCTTGTCGTCTTCCGGCGGGAGTTCTACGCGGTCGGCGATCCGCGCACCCGCTGGCGCGCGCTGGCCGCGCTCGGCTGGCTGGTGCTGGCGGATCTCGTGATCGGCCTGACCTTCCTTGCCCTGACCAGAGGGCTCAGGTCCGACTACTCCGTTATGCAGCGCGGCCAGTCCGTCATCTACGGCATGTTCGGATTCGCCGGCCCCGTCCAGTTCGGGCGCCCGGATCAGCAGGACCTCTTCGCGCTGCTGGCCGGCGCGCTCGGCCTGCTCACACTGCTCGTGGCCGTGTACATGTTCCTGCGGCCCGCCGAGCCTGCCGCCAGGCCGCGCGGCCAGGACACGGCCAGGATCAGGTCCCTGCTTGACCGCTACGGGGAGCAGGACTCACTGGGCTACTTCACCCTCCGCAACGACAAGAGCATCATCTGGTCACCCACCGGCAAGTCCTGCGTCGGCTACCGGGTGCTGTCCGGGGTCATGCTGGCCGCCGGGGATCCGCTCGGGGATCCCGAGGCGTGGCCAGGCGCGATCCACGCGTTCCTGGACGAGGCGGCGCGGCATGCCTGGGTCCCGGCCGTGATGGGCTGCGGCGAGCTCGGCGCGGAGGTCTGGTGCCGCGAGGGCGGGCTGACCGCGCTCGAGCTCGGTGACGAGGCGATCGTCGACGTGGCCGCCTTCTCGCTCGACGGCCGGGCCATGCGCAATGTCCGGCAGATGGTGACACGGGTCTGCCGGCACGGATACGTTGCCGAGTTCCGCCGGGCCGGCGACATGACCCGCGAGCAGATCGCCGCGCTGGTCAGGCAGGCCGATTCCTGGCGCGGCAGCCCGACCGAGCGGGGCTTCTCGATGGCGCTCGGCCGCGTCGGCGCCGTCGGCGACGAGCGCTGCGTGATCGCCACGGCCACGGAGAACGGCGTGCTGCGAGCGATCCTGCACTTCGTGCCGTGGGGGCCGGACGGCCTGTCGCTTGACCTGATGCGCCGTGACCGGGCCGCGCAGCCTGGCCTCAATGACTTCCTGATCGTGGAGACCATCAGGCATGCGCCGGAGCTAGGGGTCAGGCGCATCTCGCTGAACTTCGCCGCCTTCCGCTCCGCGCTTGAGCGCGGCGAGCGGATCGGCGCGGGCCCGGTGATCCGGGCCTGGCGCCGCATCCTGCTCTTCATGTCCCGGTGGTTCCAGATCGAGTCGCTCTACAAGTTCAACGCCAAGTTCTGCCCGGACTGGATACCGAGGTTCATGGTCTTCCCGGGCACCAGGGACGCGCCGCGGATCGGCCTGGCGGCACTCGAAGCGGAGGCGTTCCTCGTCTGGCCGGATCTGGAGGCCAGCAGGCTGGTACGCAAGCTCGCCAGGAGGCTCGGCCTGAGCAGGCCGCGCAGGCCGAGCCGGCCCGGCCGGCCGGGCCGTGCCAGGCGGCGGGCCAGGCCGGCGGCATAGGGCCGTAGATTGGCGCTCATGACGGGTGACGCGCGGAGGCCGGCCGGGCCGCCGCCCGCGGCGCCGCTGCCCGGCGGGACGACCCTTCCCGTCGTGCGCGGCCTGCCCGGCCCGGGCAGATGCCTCGTCATGGGCGTCGTGAACGTCACGCCGGATTCCTTCTCCGACGGCGGCGAGTACTTCACGGCGGATGCCGCGATCGGCCGCGGCCTGGAGCTCGCCGCCCGGGGCGCCGACATTATCGATGTGGGCGGGGAATCGACCAGGCCGGGAGCAGGCCGGATCTCAGCCGCCGAGGAGCTGCGCCGGATCGGCCCGGTGGTCACCGGGCTGGCCGCGGCCGGCCTGACAGTCAGCGTGGACACCATGCGGGCCGTCGTCGCTGAAGCCGCCGTGGGAGCCGGAGCGAAGCTGGTGAACGACGTCAGCGGCGGCCTCGCCGACCCCGGCATGCTCAGCCTCGTCGCCGCGGCCGGGGTGCCGTACGTCGTGATGCACTGGCGCGGGCACAGCAGCGGCATGCAGGACCGGGCTCACTACGCTGACGTGGTGCGAGAGGTACGCGACGAGCTGCGAGAGCGCGTGGACGCAGCCGTCGCCGCGGGCGTCGACCCCGCGTTGATCGTGATCGACCCCGGGCTCGGATTCGCCAAGCTCCCCGAGCACAACTGGGCGCTGCTGACCAGGCTGCCGGAAATCTCCCGGCTTCGCGAAGGCGCGCCGCCGTTTCCCGTGCTCGTCGGCGCGTCAAGGAAGCGCTTCATCGGCCGCCTGCTCGCCGCCGCCGACGGGACGCCACGGCCCTTCGCCGGCAGCGACGACGCGACCGTCGCGCTGACCGCGCTCGCGGCGGCCGCCGGGGCATGGTGCGTGCGGGTGCACGCCGCCGCGGCCAACGCCGACGCCGTCCGGGTAGCCGCGCGCTGGCGTGCGGCCGGTGCCGGCGCATCCAGTCCCGCTGCGGCCGGCGGCGACGCGGCCGGCCGCGCATGAGCCTGGACCAGATCGCGCTGCGCGGACTGCGCGTCCGCGGCCAGCACGGCGTCTTCGACCACGAGCGCCGCGACGGGCAGGACTTCGTCATCGACGCGGTGCTCTGGACGGACACCAGGGCGGCCGCCGCAGCCGACGACCTGGCCCTTACCGTCGACTACGGCGCCGTGGCTGACCGGCTCGCGGCCATTGTCTCCGGCGCGCCGGTCGCTCTGATCGAGACGCTCGCCGGCCGGCTCGCCGACGCCTGCCTCGCCGATCCGATGGTGGCTGAGGTGGAGATCACCGTGCACAAGCCGCAGGCCCCGGTGCCGCATCCGTTCACGGACGTTACGGTGACGATCCGGCGGAGCCGCCGGTGACCGCGGCGGCTGACCCGGCGGCCGTCCCGGCGGAGCTGCCGGTGACTGCGGCGGCTGACCCGCCGGCCGTCCCGACGGCCAGGCCGGCCCGCGTGGTCCTCGCGATCGGCAGCAATCTGGGCGACCGGATGGCGAATCTGCAGGGCGCGGTCGACGCCCTGTTCGGGCCGCCCGGGCTCGGCTTCCTGGCGGTCTCGCCGGTGTACGAGACGGTCCCGGTCGGCGGCCCCGGCCAGCCCGACTTCCTGAACGCCATTCTCCTCGGCGACGCGCTACTGCCCGCCCGCGAGATCCTGGATCGCGGCCTGGCGGCTGAGGCCGCCCGCCACCGGGTCCGCGGCGTCACCTGGGGGCCGCGCACGCTGGACGTGGACATCATCGCCTACGGCGACGTGGTGAGCGACGATCCGGTGCTGACGCTGCCGCACCCGCGCGCGCACGAGCGCGCCTTCGTCCTGGCGCCATGGCATGACGTGGATCCCGATGCCCGGATCCCCGGCCGGGGCCGCGTCGCCGATCTGCTCGCCGCGGCCGGCGGCGCGGCATCCCAGGGCGTGCGGCGGCTGCCCGGCGTGCTGCGGCCGCCGTCGTGACCGGGCGCGGCGCGCGGGCCGGCCAGGCGGCGGGAGGGTGACCCCGATCCGGCCGCGGGCGCTGGCGGCCATGGCCGTCTGCTGCGCCGTCCTGGCATGGCTCGTGATCCGGCTGGCCTACTCCTCGTTCCCGCCGCTGCCGTGGACGGGCGTCCCCGCCCTCCTGCTCCTCGCGGTGGCCGAGGGCTGGAGCGGGCGGAACCTGCGGGCGCGGATCCGGGGGCGGCCCGGATCGAAGCCGCTCGCCGTGATCGCGGTGGCCAGGATGGCGGTGCTGGCGAAGGCCAGCGCCCAGGTCGCCGCGATCTTCGCCGGGCTGTCCGCCGGCTTCCTCATCTACCTGGGCGGCATGCTCGGCAAGCCGACCCCCCGGAGTGACGCGATCACGGCCAGCGGCACGCTGGCCGCCGCCCTCGTCCTCGCGGCGGCCGCCGTGTACCTCGAGCGCTGCTGCCGGGCTCCCGATCTTCCGGACGACGCCGAGGATGAGTGACCCGGGTCACGGATATGCTGATCCCCGCCGCGGCGTACCGGCGAGGACTGGAACGAGATGAACGATGCGGGACTCCGCGGCCGCGGCCAGGCTGCAGCGCCGCATCCGGCGCGGCTCAGCGTCGGCGTCATCGGGGCCGGCCGGGTCGGCAGCGTGCTGGCCGCGGCGCTCGGCCGGGCCGGGCACGAGGTCGTGGCCGTCTCGGCTGTCTCGGACGCATCGGTGCGGCGGATCGCCAGGAACCTGCCCGGCGTGCCGCTGCTGCCGCCGGATGAGGTGCTCGCCGGGGCAGATCTCGTGCTGCTGACCGTCCCCGACGACGCGCTGCCCGGCCTGGTATCCGGGCTTGCATCGACCGGGGCGCCCCTCCAGGGCCGCCTGCTTGCGCACGCGAGCGGCAGGCACGGGCTCGCGGTACTCGAGCCCGCAGTCCGCCGGGGCGCGCTGCCGCTGGCGCTGCACCCGGTGATGACCTTCACCGGCCGGCCGGATGACATCGACAAGCTGGCCGGGATCTGCTTCGGGGTGACCGCGCCGGAGTCCCTCCGGCTGGCCGCCGAGGCGCTCGTGGTCGAGATGGGCGGCGAGCCCGTGATCATCGCCGAGCAGAGCAGGGATCTGTACCACGCGGCGCTCGCGAGCGCCGCCAACCACCTCGTCACGCTGGTGGTACAGGCCGGGGATCTGCTGCGGCAGGCCGGGGTGGCTGACCCGGGCCGGATGCTGGGGCCGCTCCTTTCCGCGGCACTCGACAACGCGCTGCGCCTCGGCGACGCGGCGCTGACCGGCCCGGTCGCGCGCGGTGACGCGGACACCGTCGCCAGCCACATCCGCGCGCTGCGGGCCGCGTCGCCGGAGGCCGTCGCCGCGTACGTGGCGCTGGCCAGGCTCACCGCGGACCGCGCGCTCGCGGCAGGCTCGCTGGCCGCGCCGGACGCGCAGCGCCTGCTCGACGTGCTCGCCGGGTCGCCCGGATGACCGGCGCCCGGACGGTCCCCGCTGTCGCCACGACCAGGGCCGGGCTGGCCGCCGCCAGGGCCGGGCTGGCCGGCCCTGTAGTCCTCGTCCCGACCATGGGCGCGCTGCACGAGGGCCACCGGGCACTGCTCCGCCGCGCCCGGCAGGCGGCGATGCCGAACGGAAGCGTCGTGGTCTCCGTCTTCGTCAACCCGCTGCAGTTCGGGCCCGGCGAGGACTTCGGCAGCTATCCCCGCTCACTGGCCGCCGACGTCGCCGTCTGCGGCGAGGAAGGCGCCGCGGTCGTCTTCGCCCCTGACCACGCCCAGATGTACCCGGCCGCTCAGCAGGTCACCGTTGATCCCGGGCCGATGGGGCGGGTGCTCGAGGGAAAGTCGCGGCCGGGCTTCTTCAACGGCGTGCTGACCGTGGTGCTGAAGCTGTTCCAGCTGGTGCGGCCCGACGCGGCGGTATTCGGCGAGAAGGACGCACAGCAGCTCGCCCTGGTGCGGCAGATGACAGCCGATTTCGCCCTGGGCGTTGACATCATTCCCGAGCCGATCGTCCGGGAATCCGGCGGCCTGGCCGTCTCCAGCAGGAACGGCTACCTCTCGGCGCCGCAGCGGGCCACCGCGCTTGCGCTGTCCCGCGCGCTGCTGGCAGGCCGCGAGCACGCTGCCGCCGGCCGGGCCGGCGTGCTGGCGGCCGCCCGCGCGGTGCTCGGCCGGGCAGCGGCTGCGGAGCCGCCGCTGCTGCCCGATTACCTCGCGCTCGTCGATCCGGCCACGTTCGAGGAGATCGGCGATGACTACCGGGGCCCGGCCATCCTGCTGGTCGCGGGGACGGCCGGGTCGACCAGGCTGATCGACAACGTGCCGCTCATCATCGGCGGCCAGCGGTGAGGGCCCGCCGCCTGCCCGCTACGGCGGCCGGCCCGGCCAGGGAGGCTGGAGGGAGACCGCCATGCTGCTGACGATCGACGTGGGCAACACCAATACCGTGCTTGGCCTCTTCGACGGCGACGAGGTGGCCGAGCACTGGCGCATCGCCACCGTCCCCGACCGAACGGCCGATGAGCTGGCCGTCATGCTGCAGGGCCTGCTCGCGCAGAGCCTGCAGCTCAAGGATCCTGAGGTCACCGGTATCGCGCTGTGCTCTACCGTGCCGTCGGCGCTGCACGAGATGCGGGAGATGTTCCGCAGGTACCACAGCCACATCCCCGCGGTGATCGTGGAGCCGGGCGTGAAGACCGGCGTCCCGGTGCGGATGGACAATCCCAAGGAGGTCGGCAGCGACCGGATCATGAACGCGCTCGCCGCCGTCCACCTGTACGGCGGGCCAGCCGTGGTCGTCGACTTCGGGACCTCGACCAACTTCGACGCGGTCAGCGAGCGGGGGGAGTTCGTCGGCGGCGCTCTCGCGCCGGGCATCGAGATCTCCGTCGACGCGCTCTCGCGCCGCGCCGCGCAGCTGCTCAAGGTCGAGCTGACCCGCCCGAATCACGTCATCGGCAAGAACACGGTCGAGGCGCTGCAGTCGGGAATCATCTTCGGATTCGCCGGGCAGATCGAGGGGATCGCCCGGCGGATGGCGGCCGAGCTTGCCCCCGGCGACCCGGACTCGGTCACCATCATCGCCACCGGCGGGCTCGCGCCGCTGGTGATCGACGAGGTGAGCCTGATCGACGCGTACGAGCCGTGGCTGACGCTCATCGGGCTGCGGCTGGCGTTCGAGCGCAACACCGCGGTGGGATAGCCCGCCAGCCCGCCCGGCCTCGCCCCGGCGTAAACCCGGCTGCAGGCTGGCCGGCATGGCCGGTAACCTCGGGCAGGTGATATCGGACGAGGTCGGCGCCAGCGGCCTGCCGGAGCAGACCAGGGTCCGGCTGGCGAAGCTCGAGGCCATCCGCGCCGCCGGAGGCGACCCCTACCCGGTCGGCTTTCCGCGTACCACGACCATCGCCGCCATCCGCGGGCGTTACCCGGACCTGGGGCCGGGAGCGGCGACCGGCGAGCTCATCGGGGTCACCGGCCGGGTGATGCTATCCCGCAGCGCCGGCAAGCTGTGCTTCGCGACGATCAGGGACGGCACCGGCCACATCCAGATCATGATCTCGCTGGACCGGGTCGGCGAGGAGGCACTGGCCGCCTGGAAGCGGGACGTGGACCTCGGCGACCACATCGGGGTCCAGGGCGAGGTCATCACGTCCCGCCGCGGTGAGCTGTCGGTGCTCGCTGATTCCTTCGCGATTACCGCCAAGGCGCTCCGGCCGCTGCCGGACAAGCACGCCGGCCTCTCCGATCCCGAGTCGCGAATACGGCAGCGTTATCTTGACCTGATCGTTAATCCTGAGGCACGGCGGATGGCTGAGCTGCGTGGCACCGTGACCAGGTCGCTACGCGAGGAACTGCATCAGCGCGGCTTCCTTGAGGTAGAGACGCCGGTGCTGCAGGTGCTCCATGGCGGTGCGAACGCGCGGCCGTTCGTCACCCGCAGCAATGCCTATGACACGGACCTGTACCTGCGGATCGCGCTTGAGCTGTACCTCAAGCGGCTTGTCGTCGGCGGCATCGAGCGGGTCTACGAGATCGGCCGGATCTTCCGCAATGAGGGCGCGGATGCTACGCACAACCCCGAGTTCACCATGCTGGAGCTGTATGAGGCCTACAGCGACTACGACGGGATGGCGACCCTGACCCGCGAGCTGATCCAGGCGGCAGCGCGCGCGGGACTCGGCGGCACCGTGCTGCGCAGGCCGGACGGCTCCGAGCACGACATCGGCGGGCAGTGGCGGCAGGCGACCGTGCACGAGGCCGTGTCCGGGGCGCTGGGCGAGGAGGTCACGCCGGATACCAGCGCGGAGCGCCTCCGCAAGCTGGCCGGCCACGCGGATGTCCGGCTGGAACCAGGCTGGAACCGGGGGCAGGTGCTGCTCGAGATGTACGAGCATCTGGTCGAGCGGCGCACGGTGCTGCCGACGTTCTACCGCGATTTCCCCGTCGAGGTGGCGCCGCTCACCAGGGCGCACCGGGCTGATCCCCGGCTCGCCGAGAAATGGGACCTCGTCGCGTTCGGCACCGAGGTCGGGACGGCCTACTCCGAGCTCGTCGACCCCGTCGAGGAGCGCGCGCGGCTCACCGCGCAGTCCCTGCTGGCCGCGGGCGGCGACGCGGAGGCGATGCAACTCGACGAGGACTTCCTGCGGGCACTTGAGTACGGCATGCCGCCGACCGGCGGAATGGGCATGGGCGTCGATCGCCTGCTTATCCTGCTCACTGGCGCCACCATCAGGGAGACGGTGCTGTTCCCGCTCGTCCGGCCGGAGTGAGTTCCGGTGATACCGGAGTGAGTTCCGGCCCTAAGAGGGGCCGCGCGGCGCCGGCCCGGGCCGGCGCGACTCAGCCGACGATCCGCACGGCCCCTACGTAGGCGCTCCAGTCGATCGGCTGGATCTGCACCGGCTGGCCGAACGTCGGGGCGTCGACCATCAGGCCGTCGCCGACGTACAGGCCGACATGACTGATGTCGGCGTAGAAGAACACCAGGTCACCTGGCTCCAGCTGGCTCCGTGAGACGTGCTCGCCCGAGTTCCACTGATCGCCGGTGTAGTGCGGCAGGCTGATTCCCACCTTGCCGTAGGCCCACATGACGAGACCTGAGCAGTCGAAGTCGTCCGGCCCGGCGCCGCCCCAGACATAGGGGTCACCGCGCCTGGTCAGCGCGTACTTGAGTGCCTGGACGCCGATCGAGTTGCCCGGGATCGTGAAGTCCGGATAATTGCCGGTCTGCTTGAAGACCACCATGGCCTGGCTGAACGCGGCGCTGTTCAGCACGTTTTCCCGGCTCTGAATCTTCTGCACCCTGATCTTCATCTGGGCGGCGAGCTGAGCGGCCCTGGCGGCCTGCTGCTGCGCGGTCAGCCGTGCCCGCTCGGCAGCGGCCTCGGCGGCCGCGAGGACGTCCACCTTGTCGCCGTTCTCCTGCTGTAGCTGCAGCATGATCGACGCCCGGTTGACGAACGACTGCGGGTTGCTGCTCTCCAGTAGCTGGAGCGCCGGGTCGATGCTGCCGGTCATGTAACCCTGGGCGGCGATCTGGGCCACCGCGACCTGGCCGGCGGTGAGCTGCTTCGCGTCACGCGCGGCGGTCTCGCGAGCGATCCTGGCCTCGGTCGTCGCCTCGTTGAGCTGGATTCTGAGCCCGTCATACTGCTCGCTGAGGTTGTCGATCTGGTTGGACAGCGTGGCGGCCCTGGCCAGCAGCGCCTTGAGGCCTGGCGGAGAGGTCACCACTGCCGCGCTGACGGCACCGCTCGGCAGCGCGAAGCTGGCCAGCGCCGCCACCCCGGCCAGTATCGCCAGGCGGCCGCACGTCCGGCGTGACCCGGCCCGGGCACGACTAGCCCGTGGCCTGCCCGCGATCTGCCTGCCGGTGAGCAAGCGCTCCACGCGGAGTCTCCCTTCCTCGGCTGCCTGCTCCTCGGCTGCCTGCTCCTCGGCCGCCTGCCGGTTAACAGCGTCGCAATCTAATCGAATCGTGGTCTGTCGCCCACCAGAATGACGGAAGTTTTAGCCGTGACACCTGCTAAGCGGCAAGATGCCGCGGGCCAGTAGCGGGATGCTGCCATGCTGTCATGCCGCGCTACCCCGCCGCTTGCGTTCAGATGATCTGACGTATGCGCAGGTCAGCAGGGGTGCTATGACCGAACGACCCTGCACGTGATGTGCACGTGATGTGCGAACGTAACGGCCCGGGCACGCTCGGGCGGCAATACGTATTTGCCTCGTTACAGCGTGTCCGAGCCAATGTAATCCCGCCGCGCCGCGTTTGATGGCGCGCCGCAGAAGATGATCATGAGGATCAGGCCGAAGCGCAGCGCGGGAGGAGCGGCGCGGCGCGGAGAGGGCAGGGTGGCGGCCGGCCGGGTAGCGTCGCCTGATCGCCCGGCGGGACGCGCGGCATGCCGAGTTCCGCGCGTAAAGCAGCGACCGGGCTAGCCCGCTTAGGTCAGTGCTGGCTTTCTTACTCTTCGCGCCGGTAGTGATGATTTCACCGGCGATCTACGGCAACTGCATCAGATTGGTGAATCAGGCCGGGTCTGTGGCCGATAGCCGGCGGACGGTCAGCAGCCTCCTTCGGACAGTGCGGCGCTGGCCGTCAGCCGCTTTCCTGTGCTTAGCACGGACTCCGTCACGTTCCCTCGTCCGGGCGGGCTCGAAGCGTGCACCGCACTTCCGGCGCCAGCCGGGGTGATACTCGCTCTCCGCCGGATTCAACTTGTCGTGCCAATCAGGGAGTTGCCCTCGCAACGGGCCGGTCATCGCGAGGTAATCACGCCATGTACCGAACGTGGCCGCCCGGCCGCCGGGCACGGGTGGTGAATGCGCGGCGGAGTTGCCCGCCAGCCGATAGGCATCGCGCGGCGAGCGCACGGCCAGTTCATCGGCGGATCGAGGAGAGACCCGTCTCGATGGCGAAGACTTCTGCGGCGAGATCGGCGTAACGGTGAGCAGCCGTGCCGATGACGGATTTGGAACCGGGCATCACGAAACACGGTGTCCGAACGCGCGCGGTAACGAGATAGCGACCGGGCTGGCCGCTTAGCCAGAGCGGCGTCAGATGGCGCGCGCCTGGCCCTGGGATCGGTGCTCCGATGCCGGCTTTCCGATCCCTGATAACGCGCAGGCGATCCGGTCCGCCGCTCCGGACGCGGGCGCACGTGGCAGCGCCAGCGCAGGCCGGTACGGGCGATGTGCTGACGTACGACCCCTCTGACCTGCGGAACTGGCCGGTCTGGCGCTGGGAGCCTGACGGATCCGCTACCGTCACGCCGGCCCCGGCCGACGCCCGGCTGCGCGTCGGCTCCCCCAGTGCGGCGGCGCGAAGGCCGGTGCGTGACAATGCGAAGAGGGCTGCTCGCCAGCGCGGCCAACGCTGCTGCGTTAATGCCGCTCCGGCGGTGGTATGGCCAGCTTGCCGAGCTGAGGAGGAAGCGCGTGCTCTCGGATCTGGCAGTGCTCACGCCCCCGCTAGTTGTCTGCGTGGCTGTACTGATCGCCATCCGGGCGTTCCTGCGCCATGAGATGGGTCCAGGCGAGCCGAGCGCCGATGACGATCTCTCTTCCGATATTTCAGTCAAGGACCAGATCCCGGATGCCGGAATCGCTGAACCCGCCGCGCCGCGTGATAACGGAACCGCCAATGATCGGCCGGCCGAAACTGGGCATGGTGGTTACCAGCCTCGTCAGTAGCGTGCCGGGAACCACAGGTGAGCCAACGGGAGCATTGTCGCGGCGGATCCGTTGCTGATTACGGAGAGTTACTGTAACCTTCCGGAATGCCGTCATTCCTGTACTCGGCGCAACGCATGACGCGAATCGCGGTAGCGTGAATTGTCAGGCGCAAGGATCCTGGTATATGTTTGGCAAACCTAAAAGGCTGGCTGCAGCGGAAGGGCTGGATCTCATGGCTCGGAAGATTACTACCACAGTCGTGTGTGACCTTCCCCACGATGGCGAGGTCGGGAGTAAGGAGACAGTTTCGTTCTCCTTTGAGGGAAGTGCGTACGAGATCGACGTGTGCAGTGCGCACGCGAAGGAACTGCATGACAAGTTCAGCGCTTACACCGGTCACGCGCGGCGCGCGGGTACCGCCGCCGGGCGGCGGCGCAGGGCCCGCACCGGCCCGGGCCGCGAGCGGAGCGCGGAGATCAGGGCCTGGGCCCGCGAGCGAGGGCACAAGGTGAGCGAGCGCGGCCGTATCCCGGCGACGATCATCTCGGAGTACGAGGCCGCTCACTAAGAGGCCGCTCACTTAGCAGCCTGGAATGCGGGCGCGTCACTCCGGCGTCCCGGCCCCGGGCCTGCTGATCGCTCGCAGCGCAGTTTCCAGCCAGCGGCGCACCGCGCCAGTCCGTGCGGTGCGCCGCTGGCTACTGCCAGCCGGGCATTCGCTCACCTGGCACTAGCTCGCTGGCCGTTCGCTCCCGGCGTAGCGGGGAACACGTCCCCCTTGACCTGGGTTGGATGGGGTGAACGCCTCGCACCTGGGGAACGTTTTACATGCGCGACATATCCCATAGGTAACGTCGCAGGAGTAACGTCGCCCGGCGCGCGGGCTAGCATGCGGAAGGACGGGGCAACGCAGGGTGCCTCCCCGACCGCTCTGTGAGGGAGCGACGAGATGTTCGAGAGGTTCACCGACCGAGCGCGGCGCGTTGTGGTCCTGGCCCAGGAAGAGGCCAGGATGCTCAACCACAACTACATCGGCACCGAGCACATCCTGCTCGGTCTCATCCATGAGGGCGAGGGCGTAGCTGCCAAGGCCCTTGAGTCGCTCGGAATCAGCCTGGAGGCTGTCCGTCAGCAGGTGGAGGAGATCATCGGCCAGGGCCAGCAGGCTCCGTCCGGGCACATCCCGTTCACCCCGCGCGCCAAAAAGGTCCTCGAGCTCTCGCTGCGCGAGGCGCTGCAGCTCGGCCACAACTACATCGGCACCGAGCACATCCTGCTCGGTCTCATCCGCGAGGGTGAGGGCGTGGCCGCGCAGGTGCTCGTCAAGCTGGGCGCTGACCTCAACCGGGTCCGCCAGCAGGTGATCCAGCTGCTGCACGGATACCAGGGCAAGGAGCCCGCGGCAGCTGGCGCGCCGTCCGAGACGGCGCCATCCACCTCGCTGGTGCTCGACCAGTTCGGCCGCAATCTGACTCAGGGCGCCCGCGAGGGCAAGCTCGACCCGGTGATCGGCCGGGAGAAGGAAATCGAGCGCGTCATGCAGGTGCTGTCCCGGCGCACCAAGAACAATCCGGTGCTGGTCGGCGAGCCCGGCGTCGGGAAGACCGCCGTCGTCGAGGGGCTGGCGCAGAAGATCGTCAAGGGCGAGGTGCCGGAGACGCTGAAGGACAAGCAGCTCTACACCCTGGACCTGGGTGCGCTGGTCGCCGGTTCCCGGTACCGCGGCGACTTCGAGGAGCGGCTGAAGAAGGTACTCAAGGAGATCAGGACGCGCGGCGACATCATCTTGTTCATCGATGAGCTGCACACGCTGGTCGGGGCCGGTGCCGCCGAAGGCGCGATAGACGCGGCGTCGATCCTCAAGCCGATGCTGGCGCGCGGCGAGCTGCAGACAATCGGCGCCACCACGCTGGACGAGTACCGCAAGCACCTGGAGAAGGACGCGGCGCTTGAGCGCAGGTTCCAGCCGATCCAGGTGGCCGAGCCGACGATCTCGCACACCATCGAGATTCTCAAGGGCCTGCGTGACCGCTACGAGACCCACCACCGCGTGACGATCACCGACGACGCCCTGGTCGCCGCCGCCCAGCTGGCCGACCGCTACATCAGCGACCGGTTCCTGCCGGACAAGGCCATCGACCTGATCGACGAGGCGGGCTCGCGGATGCGCATCCGCCGCATGACCGCTCCGCCGGACCTGCGCGAATACGACGAGAAGATCGCTGACGTGCGCCGGGAGAAGGAGTCGGCCATCGACTCTCAGGACTTCGAGAAGGCCGCCGCCCTGCGCGACAACGAGAAGCAGCTGATCGCGAAGAAGGACGCCAGGGAGAAAGAGTGGAAGGCCGGTGACATGGACACCCCGGCCGAGGTGAACGAGGAGCTGATCGCGGAGGTGCTGGCGACCGCCACGGGCATCCCTGTCTTCAAGCTCACCGAGGAGGAGTCGCAGCGCCTGCTCCGCATGGAGGACGAGCTGCACAAGCGGGTGATCGGTCAGAGCGTGGCCATCAAGTCGCTGTCCCAGGCGATCCGGCGCACCCGGGCCGGGCTGAAGGACCCGAAGCGGCCCGGCGGCTCGTTCATCTTCGCCGGCCCCTCTGGCGTCGGAAAGACGGAGCTGTCCAAGACGCTGGCCGAGTTCCTGTTCGGCGACGAGGACTCGCTGATCCAGCTCGACATGAGCGAGTACATGGAGAAGCACACCGTGTCCCGGCTGTTCGGCTCCCCGCCCGGCTACGTGGGGTATGAGGAAGGCGGCCAGCTGACCGAGAAGGTCCGCCGCCGGCCGTTCTCGGTGGTCTTGTTCGACGAGATCGAGAAGGCCCATCCGGACATCTTCAACTCTCTCCTGCAGATTCTTGAGGACGGGCGCCTCACTGACGCGCAGGGCCGGGTGGTCGACTTCAAGAACACCGTGATCATCATGACCACCAACCTGGGCACCAGGGACATCTCCAAGGGCGTCTCGGTCGGGTTCGGCACGGCGAATGAGTCACGCGGTTCCTATGACCGGATGAAGACCAAGGTGAACGAGGAGCTCAAGCAGCACTTCAGGCCTGAGTTCCTCAACCGGGTGGACGACACGATCGTCTTCCACCAGCTCACTCGCGATGAGATCGTCACCATCGTGGACCTGATGATCGCCAAGGTGGACGAGCGGCTGAAGGACCGCGACATGGGCCTGGAACTGCGCCCCGCCGCCAAGACGCTGCTCTCCGAGCGGGGCTATGATCCGGTGCTCGGCGCGCGGCCGCTCCGCCGCACGATCCAGCGCGAGATCGAGGACAGCCTGTCCGAGAAGATCCTCTTCGGTGAGCTCAAGGCGGGCCAGATCGTGGTGGTGGACGTCGTGGGCACCGGGCCGACGGCCGAGTTCACCTTCACGGGCGAGGCCAAGCCCAGCGCCGTGCCGGACGCGCCGCCCGCGGTAATCGCGAGCAAGGCAGCGGCAGCCGGGACCGAGGGGCTGCTGACCGCCGAGTAGGACCGTTCGTCACCGCGAGCGACAGGCAACTGGCCGGCACCATTAGGCGCCGGCCAGTTGCGTTGCTGAGTCAGCCAGCGGAGTCAGCAGGCGGAGTCAGCCTGGCTGCGTCAGCCTGGCAGGGCGAGCCTGCCGTCAGCCAGCCGCTGCGCCAGGCCGTCGGCTAGCAGCCCGTCCAGGGCCCTGGCCCGCTGCTGGTGATCCGGCCAAACCGGATCAAGCTGCGCGGCCGGCAGGGGATGGCCGGCCGCGCGGAGCACTGCGAGCAGCCGCCCGCGGCATTGCCGGTCGCTGCCCTCGTAACGGGGTGCGGCGGGTGCCCGGAGTCCGGCCGGGCGGCCGGCCTGGCGCCAGGTGCAGCGCGCCGCGACCGGGCAGTCGGGGCATCGCGGCCGGGAGGCGGTGCAGACCAGCGCGCCTAGTTCCATGACGGCCACAGACCAGCGGGCTGCCTCCGCGCCGCTGTCCGGCAGCAGCGAACTGGCCAGCCGCGTCTCGGCCACGGACGTGCTGCGCGGCGGGAACTCCTGGCCCTCGGCGAGGCGGGCCAGCACCCGGCGTACGTTCGTGTCGAGGACCGCGTGCCGCTGCCCGAAGGCGAAGCTGGCGACCGCCGCGGCGGTATAGGACCCGATACCGGGCAGAGCCGCCAGGGCAGCCACCGAGGCAGGCACCTGGCCCGCGTGCTCTTCGGTGATAATCCGCGCGGCCGCGTGCAGCCGGAGGGCCCGGCGGGGGTAGCCAAGCCGGCCCCATTGCCGCACGGCCTCGCCCGCCGCGCAGCCTGCCAGGGATCGCGGCGTCGGCCAGCGAGCCAGCCATGCCTCGTAGGCGGGCAGTACGCGCGCCACCGGCGTCTGCTGCAGCATGGCCTCGCTGACCAGGATCGCCCAGGGCGAGGCAGCGGGCTGCCGCCAGGGAAGCTCCCGCGCGTGCGAGGCGTACCAGTTCAGCACCGGCTCCAGGTAACCGTTCGTCATAACGGCCCGATCCTCGCACGGCCGCGCCCGGTCAGCATGCCGGCGGGTCTGCAGCGACAGCCAGCGATGTTCTTGCATACTCAAGGCATGCGGTTGAACACTCTCCGTTATAAAAAGAACCGGGAGTCGTCGCCGACCTACTGGCGGCGCCGCTTCCTCGCGCTGGTCGCGGGCCTTGCCCTTTTCGCCCTGCTGGCCTGGGCCGTCTCCGGGGCGCTCGGCGGGGCGCAGCCCAGTTCGGCCGCCGATCTCCTGCCCGGCGCGCACTCTCAGCCACCGGGGCCGGACAAGGGGCCAGCGTCGCCCGGCGTCTCCGCCACGCCGGCCGCTTCCGGCACGCCGACGGCTTCCGCCACGCCGGCCGCTTCTGCGCGGCCCGCCGGACGTGCCAAGTCACCCGCGGCCAGCCGCGGTTCCGCCGGCGGCCGGCCGCGAACCTGCCCCCGGAGCAGCATCGTGCTGAGCCTTTTCGCCAGCCAGGCCAGCTATTCGGCGCACGCCAGGCCCGCGTTCGATATCGACGTGGTGTCGACGGCCCGCAGGACGTGCATGTTCAACGTGGGCGGCGGGCGCGTGGCGCTGGTGATCAAGGCTGCCGGGTCAGCGGTGTGGAGTTCCGCTGACTGCCTTCAGGGCAGGAAGTCGCTGCGGACCGACCTGGCCAGGGGAGTGCCCACGGTGCTGCCGATCTCGTGGGATCGCAGGACGGCCTCGGCCGGATGCAAGCGCGCCTCATCCGTCGTGCACGCCGGAACGTACGCGGCAACCGCGTCGAGCGGGAGCCTGCAGAGCAATACGGAGATTTTCCGCTTGCGGTGAGGGGACATCCTCCGCCCAGACTGCGCGCGCCCAAGCTGCGCGCGCCCGGGCTGCGCGGGTCATCTCGCGCTCAGACGTACCGCTCAAGGATCGATGACTCCGCCAGCCGGGAAAGGCCCTCGCGGATGCTCCGCGCGTTCGACGCTCCGATGCCGTCGACCTGCTGGAGGTCCTCGATGCTCGCGGCGAGCAGCTTCTGCAGCCCGTCGAAGTGCTCGATCAGGCGCTCAACCGCCGGCCGTGGCAGCCGCGGGACCTTGGCGAGCAGGCGGTATCCGTGCGGGCTCACCGGCTGGTCGAGCGCATCGGGCATGCTGAACCCGAGCATCGCGGCCATCCTCGTGACGTCGATCAGGTCGTCAGGGGACAGCCCGCCCAGGTCCGTCAGCACGGCCTCCATCGCGAGCTGGCGTTCGTCGGGCGGTGCGGGCACATAGTCGAGCACGAGAAGCTCGCGCTCGGCGTCCGTGCCCGCCACCAGCTCGTCGAGCTGCAGGGCGAGTAGCCTGCCGCCCGTCCCGAGCTCCACCATGTAGCCCTCGATCTCGCTGGCGATGCGCCGGACCATCTCCAGGCGCTGCGCGACGGCCGTGACGTCGCGGACGGTGGCGAGATCCTCGATCTCCAGCGCGGACAGCGCGCCCGAGACCTCATCGAGCCGGAGCCGGTATCGCTCCAGCGTCCCCAGGGCCTGATTGGCGTGCGACAGGATCGCGACGGAGTCCTCGAGCACGTGCCTGGTGCCGTCGATATAGAGCCCGATCGTGCGCATCGACTTGCTCACGGCGACGACCGGGTAGCCAGTCTGCCGCGCGACCCGCTCGGCGGTCCGGTGCCTGGTGCCCGCCTCGTCCGTCGGCAGGGCAGGATCGGGCATGAGGTGCACCGCGGCCCGGACGATGTTGTCCGCCGCCTGGTCGAGGACGATCGCGCCGTCCATTTTCGCCAGCTCGCGCAGGCGGGTGGCGGAGAACGGGACCCTCAGCTCGAATCCGCCCGAGCACAGATCCTCGACGACCTGGTCGTAGCCGAGCACGATCAGCGCGCCGGTGTTGCCCCGCAGGATCCGCTCCAGGCCCTCTCGCAGGGCCGTGCCTGGCGCAAGTGCCGTGAGGGCCACCCGGCGGCGCTCGTCTCGGCCCTTGCTCACCGCAGGCACGGAACCCCCAGAGAAAAGGACGCTGACTATGGCCAGTGTATCGGCGCCGATGCGCCCATGCCCGCTGCTTAGCCGTCGGCAGGTGCTCAGCCCTTGGCAGGCGATCCGCCGAGGGCCGCGGCGATCGCCTCCCGGATATCCCCGGCCTCCCTGACGTCGGTCAGCAGGCCGGTTCCCGGCCGGCCGGGTCCGGCCGCCGCATCAGCCGTCCTTGGCAGTCCGGCTGACCCCGGCAGTCCGGCTGACCCCGGCGGCACGATCGCCCTGCGGAATCCCATGCGCTCTGCCTCGGCGAGCCGCCGCTGGATGCCGGGAACCCGGCGGATCTCGCCCGCCAGGCCGACTTCGCCGATGGCCACGAGATCGGGGGGCACACTGAGATTCGACGCCGCGCTCGCCACCGCTAGCGCCACGGCCAGGTCCACGGACGGCTCGGTGAGCCTGACTCCCCCTACGGTCGCGGCGTAGACGTCCTGCCTGCCGATGGTCACCCCGGCCCGCCGCTGCAGCACGGCGAGGACCATGCCCACCCGCGCTGCGTCGAGGCCGGACGTCACCCTGCGCGTCATATCCGCTGTCGAGGCGCAGACCAGGGTCTGGACCTCGGCCACGAGCGGGCGGCTGCCTTCCAGCGTTACCGTCACGCAGGTGCCGGGCACTGGCTCGCGCAGCTGGGAGAGGAAGAGCCCGCTCGGATCGGGCAGCCCGATCAGGCCGTACTCCCCCAGCTCGAAACATCCGATCTCGTCGGTGGGGCCGTAGCGGTTTTTCAGTGCGCGCACCATGCGCAGCGGTGAATGCCGGTCGCCGTCGAACTGCAGGACCACGTCGACCAGATGCTCCAGTGCCCGCGGCCCGGCGATCGAGCCGTCCTTGGTGACGTGGCCGACGAGAACGGTGGTCAGCGTCCGCTGCTTCGCTACCGCCATCAGCGCGGCGGTGATCTCCCTGATCTGAGTGACGCCGCCGGGAGTGCCTTCGACGCCTGCCGCGGTGATGGTCTGCACCGAGTCGACGATCAGGAGCCCGGGGCCGACAACGTCGACATGCTCAAGCACGGCGGACAGGTCTGTCTCGGCGGCGAGGTAGAGGTGCTGGCTGACGGCGCCGATCCGGTCGGCACGAAGCCGGACCTGCGCGGCTGACTCCTCGCCGGTCACATACAGGACAGGCCCGGCCTCGGCAGCGAGTGCCCCCGCCTCAAGCAGCAAGGTGGACTTGCCGACGCCCGGCTCGCCGGCCAGCAGGACTACCGCGCCAGGTACCAGGCCGCCGCCGAGCACCCGGTCCAGTTCATCAAGGCCGGTCGGGCGCGCTCCGGCGCTACTGACGTCAACGTCGGCGATCGAGATGGCGGCGGATCCCGACGCGCCCAGCTGGCCCGCCCAGCCTGGCGAGCGCAGGCCGGCCCGTCCGGAGGCCGCCGCCCTGACTTCGGCGACGGTGCCCCAGCCCTGGCACTCACCGCACCGGCCAGCCCATTTCGTGCTCCGCCATCCGCATTCCGCGCACTGGTAGAGCACGGCGGCAGCTGACTTTCCCATGGCTGGCACAGTAGCGGCCGGCACTGACAGTCCCGGCTCCCTCCGGGCGGCGCGCCGCCCTCGTCGGCATAAGCTGGCATGCGCGGATATCGCACGTGGTCCGGCGGACCTGAGCAGGGAGACACCTTGAGCCGCATTGCACCGGTTTCCGGTGCGCTGGTGGCACTGTCCAGCGCCTCGGTCTTCCCGGAGAAGACGCCGGACGCTTTCGAGACGGCGGCCAGGCTCGGCTACGACGGCGTCGAGGTCATGGTCTCCACCGACTTGATCAGCCAGGATCTGGAGGTCCTGCGCAGGCTCGCCGACTACCACGGCGTGCCCGTGCTGGCCGTGCACGCCCCCTGCCTGCTGATCACTCAGCGCGTCTGGGGCCGGGAGCCGTGGGGCAAACTGAACCGGGCCAGGGAGGTGGCTGAGCAGCTTGGCGCGCGCGTCGTCGTCCTGCACCCGCCGTTCCGCTGGCAGCGGGAGTATGCGCGTGACTTCGAGGCCGGGCTGGCCCGCCTGAGCGAGGAGACCAACGTGATCTTCGCGGTGGAGAACCTCTATCCGCTCCGGGCGCGCGGTGCCGAAGTGGCTGCCTACGCCCCGCACTGGAACCCGGTAGAGATTGACTGCCGGCATGTGACGCTGGACCTCTCGCACACGGCCGTCGCCGACTCCGACGCGCTGGCAATGGCCGCTGAGCTTGGGCCCAGGCTGGCGCATGTGCACATGGCTGATGGCACTAAGCCCGGCCTGCCCGATGAGCACCTTGTCCCTGGCCGGGGCGGCCAGCCGTGCGCGGAAGTGCTGCAGAAGCTCAGGGCGGACCGCTACGGCGGGATGGTCGTGCTTGAGGTGAACACTCGTCGTGCCGCAACCAGCGAGGAGCGCCAGGCGGACCTGGCCGAGGCGCTCGCCTTCACCCGGCATCATCTTGGCCAGTACGGCAGCCTGACGCCGGCTACACCTCGAGGATCAGCGTTACGGGACCGTCATTGACCAGCATGACCTTCATCTCGGCGCCGAACACGCCGGTCTGAACCTCGGCGCCGAGACCGCGCAGTGCATCGGTGAACTCGGTGACAACGGGCTCCGCGACGCGTCTCGGTGCCGCCGCCTGCCAGGTCGGCCGCCGTCCCCTGGCGGTCTCCGCGTACAGCGTGAACTGGCTGATGACCAGGAGCGGTGCTGCCGTCTCGGCACATGACCGCTCGCCGGGAAGAATCCGGAGATGGTAGATCTTGCGGGCGAGCGCGGCTGCACGCTCCGGCGTGTCCGAGTGGGTCACGCCGACCAGCACGACCAGCCCGGGACGGGGCAGCACACCGACCGTCGTCCCGGCCACATCGACGCTGGCAGTACTCGCCCGCTGGACCACAGCTCGCACGAGAAGGCATTCTTCCGCTCATGACATCAGACGTCGCACACCGGCCCGCCGCGCAGCAGCCCTCCGCTCCGGCGGCGAACGCCACGCTCATCACGGTGGCTCCGACCGGCGCAGAATCAGACAAGGCAGCGGTGCCCGCGCTCCCGGTGACCCTGGATGAGCTGGTCACCACGGCGAAGGAGTGCAGGGCAGCCGGCGCGGCCGTGATCCACGTGCACATCAGGGACGACCAGGCCCGCCCCACGCTGGATCCCGCGCGGCTGACCGACACGGTCCTGGCGCTGCGGGAGGGCAGTGACTTGATCGTGCAGCTATCCACGGGCGGAGCCGTGACCGATGGCTTCGACCAGCGGCTGGCCGTCCTGGACGCGGGTCCCGACGCGTGCTCGCTGACCTGCGGCACGGTGAACTTTGGCGACGAGGTATTCGCGAACCCGTGGCCGTTCATCCGCGAGCTTTACGCCAGGACCAGGGAACTCGGCGTGGTCCCCGAGTTCGAGCTGTTCGACATGGGCCAGGTAGCCACGCTGCACCGGCTGCTCGACGATCTCGGCCCGCCGCACGGCGGGCACGTGCACTGCGACCTGGTGATGGGGGTGCCAGGCGGCATGCCGGGCACCGCCGCGCAGCTGGTCCAGGCGGTGGCCGCCCTGCCGCCCGGCGCGACATGGTCGGCGACTGGCATCGGCCGCGCCTCGCTGCCGGTGCTCTTCGCGGCGCTCGCCGCTGGCGGTCACCTGCGGGTCGGGATGGAAGACACGATCTCCTTTGCCCGGCGCCGCCCGGTGACGGGGAACGCCGAACTGGTGCAGCGTGCAGCCGCGCTCGCGGAACTGGCTCAGCGCCCGGCGATGAGCCCGGCTCAGGCCCGCGTGATGCTGGGAGTCAGCACTCGTCGCTGAGCGCCGACGAAGCTCGGCTGGCACGGCCATCACATGCCCTGCCCCGCCGCAGCCCGGAGCCGACCAGAGGACGGGCCCGCCTACAGCGGGTACCTGCCCGGCCCGGTGGTGTAAGTGCGGCCGCTGGGCGTGGTCCAGATCAGGGTGGCGGGCACGGGCTGCTGGAGGTGCCACCCGGGTGCCTGTTTCGCGGCGTGGTGTCGTCTGCACAAAGGGGACAAATTGCACTCACACGTCCGTCCGCCCTGATCAAACGGCACGGTATGGTCATCGTCACAGCGGCGGGCCGGGCGGCGGCAGCCAGGGAAAGAGCACGTCCGGTCGCGAGTCTTGACCAGGTGCCGCAGGGATGGTGACGGCTGATAGGCGAAGGTTTCCCTGGCGTGCCCGCAGGCCCCGGTCTCCAGCCACCTGATCGTGATCCCGGCGAGCCAGGGAATCTGGCCAGCGCCGCCAGGCGGTCGTGTGCCTCCAGGCGGTCCTGTGCCGCCCGGTGGTCCTGTGCTGGCGGGGCCGGGTGGTGCGGGGCCGGGTGGTTCGTGACAGCGCGATGGGGCGGGGCCGCGGGGTGGCGGGGGGTGTCCGGGTTTGGCGCAGCCGTGGCCGAGGGCGGTGCCGTCGGGGCTGGTGATGGTCAGGCACAAGCGGCTGCCGGGGGTCGCGGCAACGGCTGCGGTGAGGTCGCGGCAGGCGGCGGCGTCCAGCGGCCCGTACCCGGCGGCCTCGCCGGGCTGGCCAGTCAGGCCGAGCCAGGTCGTCAGCGGCACTGTCAGGTTCACAGTGCCGGTGAGCCCAGCCGCGGGTCCCGGCCCGCCGCGCGGGCCCGCCGGACCGGGCCGCGGGCTCCCGCCGCCGGGTCCTCGCTCGCCGGGACCCTCCCCGCCGTCCCCGCCCTGGTTGTCTTCGCCCGGGCCGCCGTCCTGGCCGTCTGCGACATCGCTGGGCAGCAGGGCGGACAGCGGCTGTTCGCTGAGCCGGGCGAGGAATACCCGGGAGCGGAGGTATTCCAGGGTGCCGTCGGCGCCGGCGGCCTTGAGGCCGCGGGCAGCGGCGTCGATCCGCCGGTCGGCGGCGAGGACCTCGGCGGGGGGCAGGTCACGGCCGGCCAGCGAGAAGGTCCCGGACGGATCGGCCCAGCATTCCACGCGCGCGCTCTTCTGCGCCTTCTCCCGCCGCCTCACCGCGGCGCCGGGGTCGAGCGCCAGGACCAGGCGCCGCGCCGCGTCGCGGAGCTGCCCGGTGGTCAGGCCCGCAGCGTCGCCCGCCAGTGCGGCGGCGACCGCAGCCGCGGTGAGCTGATCCAGGCCCGCGAGCTCATCAGCGAGCACGGTGGCCCTCGGCAAGTCGATTCGCCCTGCCGACAGCGCGGTCGCTGCGGCCGGCAGCCGGGTGATTCCGGCGGCGAGTTCCAGCAGCCGGCCCGCGGCGCGGCCGGTCAGGGTCAGCGCTGCGGCGACCTCATCACTCACGTGATCGGCCTGGCGGCTGTCCCGGGTCGCGGCGGCGGCCGCGGCACGGCGGCGGTCCAGCTGGCTGACCGCGCCGAGTTCCAGCGACGCGGTCCAGGAGGACAGCCGCCGCGCCGCCCCCAGGACACCGATCAGCTCGTCGTCGGTCAGCGCGGCGAGGCCGTCGTCGAACGCATTGGCGGTGAACCCGGCGAGTGCGGGGCCGGGTTCCATGACGTCCAGCGATCCGCCGCCGGCGAACCCCCGCGCGCCGCGCGACGGGTCGTTGTGGGTGAAACCTGCTGCCAGCGCCTCGGCCGCCGGAGGCGGGCCAGGGCGAGCGTCCAGGTACCCGGCAGCGACCTCGGCGGGCACGTCGGCGAGCCACGCCTCGTCGCCGTGCGGCGGCCCGCAGTACGGGTCGTCCAGCGCCGCCACGTCCACCGGATCCTCATCCCAGGATCCGGGAAACGGCGCCGGGCTGACGGTCATCGAGGGTCCTCCGCTTCGCTCACTGGCGGCTTCTCGTATGTACCAACGATACAGTATGAAGTAGCTAATTAGCAAATTTATTCGATAGTTTTGACGCCCCAAATGCTCGACGATCCGGGAAGCGGGCGGACGCAAGACGGGTGACGGGCGCACTGCGATGACTATGGTGGTGCCGCCAGGATGACCATGGCGGTTCCGCCAGGTTTGCAAGCGCACGCAGAGGTCGCAACACTGGGAGCATGAGTCCGGTGACCGTTAGCTCGATTGGGACCTACATACGCGACCAGCGTGAGCAGGCCAGGGTCTCCATCCGGCAGCTCGCCCAGGTGACGGGCATCTCAAATCCCTATCTGAGTCAGATAGAACGGGGTTTGCGCAAGCCGAGCGCGGACATCCTGCAGCAGATTGCGAGGGGATTGCGAATCTCGGCCGAGGCACTTTATACGCAGGTTGCGGCCGGCGAAGACCAGCCACAGGGAGATGGCGTCCGGGGGGCCGTGCTGGCCGATCCGCAGCTGACCGAGCGGCAGAAGCAGATGCTGATCGAGGTCTATGAGTCGTTCCGCAAAGAAGCGGCGCCCGCTGTGAGCGACGAGGAGCCCGCTCAGCTGGACGGGCATGCCGTCATCACGACCCGCGAGCCCGCCGCCGATGGCCACAAGGCGGCCGATGGCCACAAGGCGGCTGGCGCCCGCAAGCGCGCTGCCCGCAAGCCCGCGGCTGAAGACCGCGAATCCGGCCGGGCGGACGAGGGGCCAGCCGCCGGAAACGGGGCTGCGCGCACGGACGAGGGGCCAGCCGCCGGAAACGGGACCGCGCGCACGGTTTCGGGCCCAGCCCGCAGCCGATAGCCTGGCATCGTGCTTTTGAGCAACCCGGGCGCCTTCACAGCCCTCAACTGGCTCTTCGAAGTGCTGGCCATCGCGGCGCTGGTGGTCGAGGTGTGGGCGTTCACCGATGCGATCCGCCGCAAGGCCCCGGCGTTCGTCGCGGCGGGCAAGCAGACGAAGCCGCTCTGGCTCATCATCCTGGGCGTCGCCACGGTCATCGGGCTTTACAGCGCCGCGAGTGGCAGCTTCGCGGTGATCGGGATCCTGTCCGTGGCCTCCTTCGTGGCGGCGGCGGTCTATCTCACCGATGTGCGGCCCAAGGTCAGGGAGTTCCGCGGCGGGTCATCCCACCAGGGCCCGTACGGCCCCTGGTGAACCCGTCGGCCCCCCTGGCGAGCCCAGCTCGCGCTGGAGCGGAAACCCTGTCGGCGGCCTCCGCTAGGCTCTCGCAATGAGCGAGACCCAGTGGCGAACGCACCGGCTTGAGCTGGACGATCAGACCCTGCGGGAGTGGGACGCTGCCGTCCTCGGCGTGACGCCAGACGGAATTGTCCTCGACCGGTCGGCCTTCTACCCTGGCGGCGGCGGGCAGCCGCCCGACCAGGGGGTGCTGCTCTGGGGCGGCGCGCAGACGCGTATCGCGGGCGCGCGGAAGGGCGACGATCTCTACCTGATCCCCGAGGAGGGGGATCCGCTGCCGCCGCCCGGTACCGCCGTGCGCGGCGCCGTGGCGGATGACCGGCGGACCGCGCTGATGCGCACGCATTCCGGGCTGCACGTGCTCTGCGGGGTCGTGTTCAGGGACTACGGGTCGCTGGTGACGGGCGGAAACATGGAGCCCTATACCGCACGAATGGATTTTGACATGCCCGAGGTTCCGCCGGGGTTCAGGGAGAGCGTGGAGTCCGCCTGCAACAAGGAGATCACCGCGGCGCGCCGGATCGATGTCCGCGTGCTGCCGCGGGCGGAGGCGTTCGCCATCCCCGACATCATCCGTACCGCGACCAACCTCGTCCCGCCGGATGTGCCCGATGTCCGCATCGTCGACATCGTGGGTCTTGACCAGCAGGCTGACGGCGGCACGCATGTGGCCACGACCAGCCAGATCGGCAGGATCGAGGTCGTCAAGATCGAGAGCAAGGGCCGCGGCTTCCGCCGACTGCGGATCCGCGTCACGGACTAACCAGCCGGCTCCCCGCCCGGCCGGCTCCCGGCCCAGCCGGCACCCCCAGGCCAGCCAGCAGACCCCTGGACTTCTCGTCAGCGTGCTGCCGGACTGGCGGGAACTGCCGCGTTCAGAAGGGAATGGACAAGAACGCGACAGGGGTCGCGATGAGCAGCATGGCCGCGCCGCCGACCAGCGCGAGGGCCGGCGCCGACAGCCCGGGCGCCGGACGGAGCAGCCGCGCGACGCGGACCGCCACCTCCCCGGCTCCGGTTCCCGATCCGGATCCGTCGGCGGCCAGCGCGCCGGACGGCGCCCGCGAGCCCGCGGTCCCGACCCGGATCAGCGCGGTCGCGAGCTCCCTGGCCGGCCGGTGCCGCAGCGCGTGGTCGTCGGCCAGCATCTCCACCAGCAGCGCGACGGCGCTCTCGGCCCGCCGGGCGACGGCGCACCAGCGGAACGCCCGCAGCAGGGCGGTGAACGGCAGCAGCACGAGATCGTGCCGCTCCCGCAGATGGGCGCGCTCGTGCGCGAGCACGGCGGCCAGCTCGGCCTGGTCGAGCAGCTTCAGGGTGCCCGCGCTGATCACGATCCGCGATCGCAGGCCAGGCACGCAGTAGGCGGCGGCATCCGGATGGTCCACGACGAGCGCGCCTGGCACCTTGGGATCACCATGGGCGAGCAGGCTGAGCAGATCCCGCTGCCGCCGCCGGGCGCGCAGCACCACGGCGAAGGCCGCCAGCAGCACCCAGCACAGCAGCGCCAGCAGCACGAGCCCGGCCGCCACCGCCACCAGCCGCAGATCCCGGACCGCGCCGCCCGCCCGCGGGCCGAACGGCACGCCGCGCACCGCGCGGATCGCGACCGTCAGCGCGGCACGGGCCACGCCTGCGTGCTGGCCCTCATCCGGGTAGCTCCGGCCGGCCCCGCCAAGCCCGCCGAGGCCCGCGAGAGCGCCCACCGCCGCCAGGCCCCAGCCCAGGCCGAGCGCCTGCCAGAGCACGATCGCGGCAGCCGGCGAGCGGACCGGCCAGCGCGCCGACGCGAGCGCGGAAGCGGCCGGGACGCTGCCGGCCGCGACCGCGGCGAGGACCAGGACTGCCGGGAACACGACGGATCAGCCCCTGCGGGCGTCTTCAGGCGAAACGGATGGCTCGGGGGACTCGGGCCGCCCGGCTGACTCCGGCAATTCCCGCCCGTCCAGCGCTTCGAGCGCCTCCAGCGCCCGGCGCAGGGCCCGGGCCTCCGCGCCCGACACGCTGCGGACGAAGCGGGCAAGCGCCGCCTGCCGGTCGCCGGTCTGGTCGAGCGCGTTCAGCATCAGCTCGGTGACGTATGCTTCCCTGCTCTCGGCCGCGCGGTAACGCCACGCGCGGCCATCTCGCTCGCGCCGGGCGAAGCCCTTCTTGGCCAGCCTGTCCAGAACCGTCATCACGGTGGTGTGAGCGAGGTCACGATCGGTCAGCCGCCCGCTGACCTGGCGTACGGTCAGCGGCTCCGGGTTCTCCCAGAGCACGTCCATGATCGCGCGTTCGAGTTCGCCGAGCCGGTTCACGGCGCCCACTCTAACCCGAGCGCCGGCCGCTGACCCGTGCGCCCCGCTCTGCGCCGGGCGGTAGCCTGCCAGGTGCGACACTAGCCAGGAGGACAGGCATAGGAGGACAACGGTGTCCGGATCATCTCCCCGCTTCCGCTCGGTCCTCGACCAGTTCGCGCCGTACCAGCCGGGCCGCAGTGTGGCGCGGGCCGACGGCCGGTCGTTCAAGCTCTCGTCCAACGAGTCACCGTTCGGGCCGCTGCCCTCGGTCGCCGAGGCGATCGCCGTCGCGGCCGGGCAGGTCAACAGGTATCCCGATAACGGCGCGGTGGCGCTGACCGAGGCGATCGCGGAGCGGTTCGGCGTGCCGGCCGCGCATGTCGCGGTCGGCTGCGGTTCCGTCGGCGTGACCCAGCAGCTGCTGGCGGCGGCCGGGGAGCCCGGGGCCGAGGTCATCTATGCCTGGCGCTCGTTCGAGGCGTACCCGCTGCTTGTCGATCTTTCCGGCGCGGGCTCGGTGCGGGTGCCGCTGCGGGACCACGCGCACGATCTCGCCGCGATGGCGGACGCGATCACCGAGCGGACGAGGATGATCTTCGTCTGCAACCCGAACAACCCGACGGGCACCGTGGTGCGCGGCGCCGAGCTCGCCCGCTTCCTCGACCGGGTGCCGGCCGACTGCCTGGTGGTACTCGACGAGGCCTACCGGGAGTACGTGCGGGACAGCGGCGTGCCGGACGGCATCGACCTCTACCGCGACCGGCCCAACGTGGCCGTGCTGCGCACGTTCTCCAAGGCCTACGGGCTGGCCGGGCTGCGGGTCGGCTTCATGGTGGCGCATGAGCCGGTGGCCGCGGCGGCCCGCAAGACGATGCTCGCGTTCACCGTGAACGCCCTCGCGCAAGCCGCCGCCATCGCGTCGCTGGCCGCCGAGGCCGAGCTGCTCGAACGGGTCGACGCCGTGGTCAAGGAACGGGACCGGGTCCGCGACGAGCTACTCGGGCAGGGCTGGACGGTGCCGCCAGCCGAGGCCAACTTCGTCTGGCTGCCGCTCGGCGAGGACACGGCTGACTTCGCCTCTGCCTGCGCGCGCCGCGGGATCAGCGTCCGGCCGTTCGGCGCGGAGGGAGCCCGGATCTCCATCGGGGACAGCGACGCCAACGACGAGCTTCTCGCCGTCGCCCAGGCGTACCCGCGACGGCACTGACCCCTAGCCGACCGTCTCCTCGATGATGTCCGCGCCGAGCGTGGTCAGCCTGGCGGCCACCGATGCGTGCCCGCGGTCGATCGGGTAGCCAGGCGCGACGATGGTCTCGCCGTCCGCGGCGAGACCCGCCAGCACCAGCGCGATGCCGGTCCGCAGGTCGTGCGCGACGACCTCGGTCCCCTTGAGCACGGACGGGCCGTGCACGAGCACGACGTTGCCGTCGACCTCGACCTTCGCGCCGAGCTTGTTGAGCTCGCCGACGAGCGTGTAACGGCCGTCGTAGATGGTTTCCCTGATGTAGCTGGTGCCGTCGGCCAGGCAGCTCAGCGCCATGATCGGTGACTGCAGGTCGGTTGCGAACCCCGGGTACGGGCTGGTGATCACGTTGATCGGCCGTAGCTGCCGCTCCCTGCGGACCTGCAGGATGGCGCCCTGGGTGGTGAACTCCACGCCCATCTGCTCCAGCTTCCAGCGGACCACGCCGAAATGCTCGAGCGAGGCGCCGACCAGGTTGAGCTCGCCGCCCGTGATCGCCGCCGCCATCGCGAATACCGCGGCGTCGATGCGGTCCGGCATGACCGTGTGCTCGACTGCCGCCAGCTCGCTGACCCCGTGCACGGTCACGAAGCCGGTGCCGCCGCCGGTAATCTGGGCGCCCATCTTGGTGAGGAATGCGATGACATCGAGGACCTCGGGCTCGAGTGCCGGGTTGTCGATGATGGTGGTCCCCGGCGCCAGGCAGGCCGCCATGATGAGGTTCTCGGTCCCCGTGTGCGATGGCGTGTCCAGGTAGAGGTGCGCGCCGCGAAGCCGGTCAGCCTTGATGTGGATCGTCGTCTCGCGCTCCTCCACGATCGCCCCGAGCCTGGCGAAGCCCCGGTAGTGGAAGTCAAGGTTGCGGCTGCCGAGATTGCATCCGCCGACGCCCTCGATGGTCGCCTCGCCGAGCCTGTGCAGCAGCGGCGGGACGAAGAGCACGGACGCACGGAACCTCCGCGCGATGTCGGCCGGCAGCACTGAGCTGGTCAGCTCCGAGGCGTCGACGACGAGCGTCCGCTCAGCCTCGTGGAACTTCACCACCGCGCCGAGTGCCTGGGCGAGCTCGACAGCCCGGCGGACATCCTCGATCGCCGGGACGTTCCGCAGCACCGTCCGCCCCTTGGCGGCGAGCAGCGAGGCGGCGATCATCTTGAGGGCGGCATTCTTGGCGCCCTGCACGAAGACCGTGCCCTGCAGCGGGTTGCCGCCTCGCACGCGGTAGCGGGTCTCAGGACCGGTGGTCATAGGGCTGGAACTCCTGTCGTCGGGTGGCGGCGCCCGGCCTCCGGCCGGACGTGGTCCAGTATTCCACCGACCCTGGCTTCCCGGACCATACCCGCATTGTTACGTAACGTAGTCGTTCAGCTTAATGCCGTTACACACCGGCTTCGTCCCGGCGGCTAGCACCACCTCAGGCCGGTCAGCCGCCGGTAGGCCTCGATGTAGGTCCGCCGGGTCCGGTCGACCACCTCGGCGGGCAGCGGCGGCGGCGGCTCGGGTCCCCGCCGGTCCCAGCCGGAGGCGGGCGAGGTGAGCCAGTCACGGACGTACTGCTTGTCGAAGGACGGCTGGGCGCGGCCTGGCACCCACTGGTCAGCCGGCCAGAACCTGGACGAGTCCGGGGTCAGCACCTCGTCGGCGAGCAGCAGCGCGCCGCCGGCGTCGAAGCCGAGCTCGATCTTGGTGTCGGCGACGATGATGCCGCGCCCGGCGGCGATCTCGGCGCCCCGCCGGTAGACCTCCAGGGTGATCCGCTCCAGCTCGGCGGCGACTGCGCCGCCGAGGCGTTCCGCCACGGCGCTGACCGGGATATTCATGTCGTGCTCGCCGCGCGGCGCCTTCGTGGCCGGGGTGAAAACCGGTCCGGGCAGCATCGAGCCGTCGCCCAGCCCGGGCGGCAGCGGGATCCCGCAGATCCCGCCGGTGCGCCGGTAATCGGCCAGCGCCGAGCCGGTCAGGTAGCCGCGGGCGACGCACTCCACCGGCACCATCTCCAGCCGGCGGCAGGCCATCGCCCGCCCGGCGAACTCCGCCGGGACCGGCGCGTCCACCAGGTGATTCGCCGCGACGTCGGCGAGCTGCTCGAACCACCACAGGGACAGCTGGGTGAGGATCTTTCCCTTGTCCGGTATCGGCGTCTCGAGCACGTGGTCGAACGCGGAGATGCGGTCGGTGGCGACGAGCAGCAGCACCCCGTCTTCGGTCTCGTACAGTTCCCTGACCTTGCCGGAGTACAGATGCCTCATGGTCGGCCCGCCTGGCGGCGGCTCACGTCAGCCGCTCCAGCCGCTCGAACACCGGCCCGAGCCTGGCGACGAACCGCTCCGGGCGGCTGGCCTCGTCCAGCCGGGCCTCGTCTAGCGGCTGGCCGCGCGCCGCGGCCTCCGTGCGGAGGGCGTCCCGGAACTGCGTTCCGTTGTCCCAGCAGTCCATCGCGGCGGCCTGGACCAGCGCGTAGGCGTCCTCGCGGGTCATCCCGGCGGCGACGAGCTCGAGCAGCACGGCCGAGCTGTAGATCAGGCCGCGGGTCAGCTCCAGGTTGGCGCGCATCCGGCCGGCGTCGACCACCAGGCCGGTGACCAGCCTGGTGGTCTGGGCCAGCAGGTAGTCCGTCGTGATGGCGGCGTCCGGCAGCGCCACCCGCTCGGCGGACGAATGCGAGATGTCCCGCTCATGCCAGAGCGGTATCCCCTCCAGCACCGGCGTCACCTGCGCGCGCACTATCCGGGCCAGGCCGCAGATCCGCTCGGCGATGACCGGGTTCTTCTTGTGCGGCATCGCGGACGAGCCCTTCTGGCCTGCCCCGAACGGCTCGGCGAGCTCGGCGACCTCGGTTCGCTGGCCGTGCCGGACCTCCAGCGCGATCGCCTCGCAGACGGTCGCGGTGAGCGCGAGGACGCTGACCCATTCGCCGATCCCGTCGCGGCAGACCACCTGGGTCGCGACGTCGGCCGGCCGCAGCCCGAGCTCGGCCATCACCCGCGCCTCGATCGCCGGGTCGATGTTGGAGTAGGTGCCGACCGGCCCGGACAGCTTGCCCACGGCGACCGCGCCGCGGGCACGCAGCAGCCGGTCGCGGCAGCGCGCCATGGCGAACGCGAAGTCGGCGACCCGGTGGCCCCAGACGTCGGGCTCGGCATGGATGCCGTGCGTCCGCCCGGCCCGCAGCGTGCCCGCGTGCGCGAGAGCGTGCTCGCGCAGCGCGCCGGTCAGCGTGGTGGCCTTCGCCGCCAGCAGGTCCGTCGCCTCGGCAAGCTGCAGCGCGAGCGCCGTGTCGAGCAGGTCGGAGGAGGTCATGCCGAAGTGGACGTAGGCGGCAGCCTCGCGCGGCGTCGTGTTGTCCGCCCAGGCGGACAGGAACGCGATCACGTCGTGGCCGGTGACGGCCTCGATCGCGGCGACCGCTTCCGGCGTTGGCACCGGCGCGGCGCGCACAGGGCCGACGCTGCTGGCCGGCACCGTCCCCGCAGCGGCGTGCGCCGCAAGGACCAGGACCTCGATATCGCGCCACAGCTCGTACTTGCGCGCGTCGCTCCAGACGTGGCCCATCTCGGCCAGCGTGTACCGCTCGATCACGTGCCCTATCCTGCCGTTTCCCGGTCCGCGGCCGGGGTGCCCGCCGCGATGTCCGTGCGGTACCAGCCGCCGCGCATCCTGATCAGGCTGGCCGCCTGGTAGGCCGCGGCGCGCGCGCTGGCCAGGTCCCGGCCCGTGCCCACCGCGTTGAGCACCCGGCCGCCGCTCGACGTCAGCGGGCCGGCCCCGGTCGCGGAGGTGCCGGCCTGCAGGATGTACGCACCGGGAATCCGTTCGGCGTCCTGGAGACCATCGATCTGGTCACCGCTGGCCGGCGCGTTCGGATAGCCCGCCGCGGCGATCACCACGGTCACCGCCGCGCCGGGAGCCCAGTCCGGCCGGCCCGCGCCTGCCAGGCCGCCGGTCGCCGCCGCATTGAGCAGGCCGCCGAGCGGCGTGACCAGCCGGTCAAGGATCACCTGGGTTTCCGGGTCGCCGAAGCGGGCATTGAACTCGACCACCCGGATCCCGGCGCTGGTCAGGCACAGCCCGGCGTAAAGCAGCCCGCTGTAGGGCGTGCCGCGGCGGCGCAGCTCGTCCAGGGCGGGCTGGACGACCGTGGCGAGCACCTCGCCGGCCAGCCCTGGCGGCGCCCAGGTCAGCGGGGCGTAGGCGCCCATCCCCCCGGTGTTCGGGCCGGCGTCCCCGTCGCCCGCGCGCTTGTAGTCCTGCGCAGGCAGCAGCGGTATCGCGGAGTCCCCGTCAGCCAGCGCGAAGACGGACACCTCGGGGCCGTCGAGGAATTCCTCGATGACGACCGTGCCGCAATCGGCGGCATGCCGGCGGGCCTCGCCGCGATCGGTGGTGACGACCACGCCCTTGCCGGCCGCGAGCCCGTCCGCCTTCACCACGTACGGCGGCCCGAACGCGTCCAGCGCCGCGCCGGCCTCGGCTTCGCTTGTACAGGTGCGCGCGGCGGCGGTCGGGATTCCGGCGGCAAGCATGACCTGCTTGGCGAAGGACTTCGATCCCTCGATCATGGCCGCGGCGGCGCCGGGGCCGAAGCAGGCGATGCCCGCTGCCCTGACGGCGTCCGCCGCGCCGGCCACCAGCGGCGCCTCGGGGCCGATCACGACGAGATCCGCGCCGATCCGGCCGGCCAGCGCGGCAATGGCCGCGGGATCGGCGACGGCGACATCGCCGATCTCCGCCAGCCGGGCAATGCCGGGGTTGCCCGGCGCGGCGTGCAGCCCCGTCACGTCGGCGTCGCGTGCCAGCGCCCGGCACAGTGCATGCTCGCGGCCGCCTGAGCCGATTACCAGGACCCGCACCCGCCGAGCCTACCGGGGCGGGCGGCGCTCAGAGCAGCGGGCGCAGCCGCAGGGTCTGGTCACGGCGCGGTCCCACGCCGACCGCGGCGACCGGGGCGCCGATCATGTCCTCCAGCGCCCGGATGTAGGCGCGTGCGTTGGGCGGCAGGTCACCGAACTCGCCGGCGGCCGAGATGTCCTCCCACCAGCCGTCGAGGTACTCATAGACGGGCCGGGCGTGGTGGAAGTCGGTTTGCGTCATCGGCATCTCGTCATGCCGGGATCCGCCGACGTCGTAGGCCACGCACACCGGCACCTTGTCGAGCCCGGACAGCACGTCGAGCTTGGTGAGGATGTAGTCGGTGATCCCGTTGACCCTGGTCGCGTACCTGGCGATGACGGCGTCGAACCAGCCGGTGCGGCGCTCCCGCCCGGTGGTGACGCCGTATTCCATGCCGGTCTTGCGCAGCCACTCGCCCTGGGCATTGTCCAGCTCGGTCGGGAAGGGGCCGGCGCCGACTCGCGTCGTGTAGGCCTTGATGATGCCGATGACCCTGGTGATCCTCGTCGGGCCAAGGCCGGAGCCTGCGCAGGCGCCGCCGGCGGTGGGCGACGAGGAGGTGACGAACGGATAGGTACCGTGGTCGACGTCGAGCAGGGTCGCCTGGGCGCCCTCCAGCACGACCATCTTGCCCTCGTCGAGCGCCTGGTTGACGATCAGGCCGGTGTCCGCCACGTAGCCCTGCAGCCGCTCGAAATAGCCCAGGTACTCGGCGCACACCGCCGAGGCGTCGATGCCGCGCCGGTTGTAGACCTTCGTCAGCACCTGGTTCTTCTCCCGCAGCACCAGGTCGAGCTTCTGGCGCAGGATGTCGGGGTCAAGGAGGTCCTGCATCCGGATCCCCATCCGGGCCGCCTTGTCGCTGTAGGTGGGCCCGATGCCGCGCCCGGTGGTGCCGATCCGCGCGCTGCCCAGATGGCGCTCGGTCACCTTGTCGAGCGCGATGTGGTGCGGCATGATCAGGTGCGCGTTCGCTGAGATCAGCAGTCGCTCGCAGGAAACGCCGCGGGCCCGCAGCTGGTCGATTTCCGCCAGCAGCACGGCCGGGTCGATGACCACGCCGTTTCCGATGACGGGGACGGCGGTCTCGGAAAGCACCCCGGTGGGCAGCAGGTGCAGCGCGTAGCTCTCGTCGCCGATGACGACCGTGTGCCCGGCGTTGTTCCCGCCCTGGTACCTGACGACGTAATCGACGCTGTCGCCGAGCAGATCGGTGGCCTTGCCCTTGCCCTCGTCACCCCACTGGGCGCCCACGATCACAATGGCCGGCATTGTCACCAGCCCCGATCAGCCGGACTCGAGCAGGGCCGCAGCCGCCGGGCTGCTGTCCCGCAGGAACTCGCGGCAGCGGCCGGCCTCGTCGTCCTCGCCGATCGCCGCCGCGGCACTGCCGAGCATGTTCAGGGCGCGCAGGAATCCCTGGTTCGGCTCGTGCTCCCACGGGATCGGGCCGTAGCCCTTCCAGCCTGCGCGGCGGAGCTGGTCGAGGCCGCGGTGGTAGCCGGTCCTTGCGTAGGCGTACGCGGCGACCGGGTCACCCTGGCCGAGCGCGCGCTCGGCCAGCGCCGCCCACGCCCCGCAGTACGAAGGGAAGCGGGCGGCCACGCTGGCCGGGTCGGCCGCCGCGCGCAGCGCAGCGCTGGCCTCGGCGTCACCGGGCAGATAGGTGGCGGGCGGCCCGCCGAGCAGGTTCTCCTGTGTCATGCCAGCCATCCTGCCGTCTCCGGCCTGGTCATCAGCCGCCGGGCCGGGCGTCAGGTCAGCTGCTTGCCCGCCGACATCAGGTCCTCGCAGGCGCGGACGACGCGGTCGGTCATCGATTGCTCCGCCGCCTTGCCCCAGGTCCGCGGGTCGTAGGCCTTCTTACTGCCGACGTCGCCGTCTACCTTCAGCACGCCCGCGTAGTTAGTGAACATGTGATCCGCCACCGGCCGGGTGAACGCGTACTGGGCGTCGGTATCCACGTTCATCTTGACCACGCCGTAGGAGATGGCCTCGCGGATGTCCCCGAGGGCCGAGCCAGAACCGCCGTGGAAGACGAGGTCGAATGGCTTGTCCCGGCCGTATCTGGCGCCGACAGCCTGCTGGATGCCGGCCAGGACTGACGGGCGCAGCTTCACATGGCCCGGCTTGTAGACGCCGTGCACGTTGCCGAACGTCGCGGCGAGGATGTACCGGCCGCGCTCGCCGAGTCCCAGCGTCTCGGCGGTCGCCAGCGCGTCATCCGGGGTGCTGTACAGCTTCTCGTTGATCTCGCCGACCACGCCGTCCTCCTCGCCGCCGACGACCCCGATCTCCATCTCCATGACAACGTGCGCGCTCGCGCACTCGTCCAGCAGCCCGGAGGCGATGCCCAGGTTCTCGGCCAGCGGCACGGCGGAGCCGTCCCACATGTGCGACTGGAAAAGCGGCTCCTCGCCGCGCGCAACCCGGTCCCTGGAGAGGCGGACGAGCGGGCGCATGAAACCGTCCAGCTTGTCCTTCGGGCAGTGGTCGGTGTGCAGCGCGATGTGCACCGGGTAGCGCACCGCCACGGCGTGGGCGAACTGGGCCAGTGCGACGGATCCGGTGACCATGTCCTTAACGGCGGCACCGGACAGGTACTCGGCGCCTCCGGTGGAGACCTGGACGATCCCGTCGCTGCCGGCTTCGGCGAAGCCGCGGAGAGCAGCGTTCAGCGTCTGGCTAGATGACACGTTGATGGCCGGATAGGCGAATCCGTGCTCCTTGGCCCGGTCGAGCATCTGTGCGTAGATCTCTGGTGTCGCGATCGGCATGACGGTTACTCCCTGTTGTCGTGCTTGCGTCCCCTAGTATCCCGGAGCCGCCGGTGCTCCGGGGCCCGCAGGCGGCCGGTTAGCGGCGTCAACTGGCTCCGGCGCGTGTCGGCGGGGCTACTCTCGCTGCATGGGACGTCACGATGCCGATCCCAGGGAACGCCTGCGGTACGTGATCGTCGCGGTGGTCGTCATTGCGGTGATCGCCCTCCTCGTCGTGGGAGCCTCCGCACTGCATGACCTGGCCGGGCACTAGTCGGCAGGCGCCAGGTCGGCCAGTTCGAAAGCCGCGCGATAAGGCAGTCCGCGCCCGGTCACCTGCGAGCGCGCGCCCCGGTCCACGATGACGGCCACCCCGACGACGTCGGCGCCCGCCGCGCGAAGCACGTCCACTGCGGTGAGCACGGAGGCGCCTGTCGTGGACGTGTCCTCCACCGCGAGCACGCGCCGCCCCGCGACGTCCGGGCCCTCGATCCGCCGTTGCAGGCCATGGGCCTTTTCGGTCTTACGCACCACGAACGCGTCCAGGATCACTCCGCTAGCCGCAGCGGCATGCATCATCGCGGTCGCGACGGGATCGGCGCCGAGGGTCAGGCCGCCGACGGCATCATAGGAGAGATCCGCCGTGGCCTCGAGCATGACCCGGCCCGCGAGCGGCGCGGCGCGGCCATCAAGCAGCACCCGCCGCAGGTCGATGTACCAGTTCGCGCGCTGACCAGAAGACAGGATGACTTCCCCGCGCACGACGGCTTGCCTCCTGATGATGGCGAGCAGGTCATCGCGTTCAGTCACAGGACCTGACCCTATCCGGCGGCTCACCGGCGCGGCCGCCCGCACCCTGGCCTGCGCGGGCGTTAGTACGTCCCCGATCCGCGCTATATGTCACGGCGGCGGCTGGGCGCTGGTAACGTCTCGCGTCGAGGGAAGGACGGTGTCGCGTGGATCGCTGCGCGCTGTTCGTGGACGCGAGCTACCTGCTCGCCGATGGCGCGATGGCCGTCCACGGCACCCGCCGCCGAGACTCTGTCTCCTGGGATTACCCCGGCTTGCTGAAGCTGCTGTCGGGGCTCTCGCGGGATCGCAGCGGCCTGCCCGTGCTGCGGTGCTACTGGTACGAGGCGACCGTCGAGGGCCGCCGGACAGCCGAGCACGACACGCTGGCCGACATACCCGGGCTCAAGCTGCGGCTCGGCCGAATGCGGCCAGGCCGCCGCGAGGGCGTGGAGGCGGAAGTTCACCGCGATCTGATGTCCCTGGCCAGGAACGGGGCGATCAGCGACGCCGTGATGGTCAGCGGCGAGGAGGATCTCGCCGAGGTCGTCGCGGAAGTTCAGGATCTCGGCATCCGGGTGATCCTGATGCACATCACGGTAGACGGCAGCTGGACGGTCTCCCGGGCACTCCGGCAGGAATGCGACGACATCCTCGAGATCGGCGGCGTCCACCTGCGCCCGTTCGTTGACCTGATCCCCGGAGCGGAGCCGGCCAGCCGGGACGAGGAATACCCGGCCGGCGCGTTCTCCGGCCGGTCCCTGGCCAACGGCCACGGTCTGCCCACTGGCGCCGTTACCCGCCACGGCCTGCCTGCTGCGGCGCTGCCCGCGGCTCCGGTCTACGCCGCCGCCCCGGTCGTCACGGAATACCAGCCTGCTGCCCAGCCGGTACCCGCTGCCCAGCTGCCATCGCGGCAGGGATCCGCGCTGAGCCGCCCGGACGGCATCCCGGGCCAGCAGGGCAGCAGCCAGCAGGGCAGCAGCCAGCGCGGCGGCATGCCGGGCGTGGTGTCCGGCCAGCCGGCCGGCCTGGCGGGCCAGCCTGGCGGCAGCCAGCAAGGTCAGCAAGGTCAGCCAGGTGATCTGCCAGCTCAGTCCGTTGATCTGCTCGGCCAGCCGGCCCGGCCAGAGCGCGCCAGCTCGCAGGGGTCGTTCGGGCCGGATCCGCTCGGTGATCCCGCCGGGCCCGGCAGGCGCGGGCCCGCCTCGGTCACCGATGGCTCACCGTCGCCGGGCCACGGCCAGCCGGGCGGATCGCAGCATCATGGCCTGGACAGCGTGGTTCAGCAGTATCCGCAGCCGGCGGGCGGCTCGTACGGCGGATCCACGGGCGGCTCGTACGGCGGATCCATTGGCCAGCCGACGGGAAGTCAGTTCCCCGGGCCGCAGCACGGCCAGCACGAAAGCGCCGCCGGCCATTCCTTCGGCGCTCCCCTTGGCCATTCCCTCGGCGGTTCCCAGACGGGTCCTTACAGTGGTCCGCAGCCCGCGGCGTCCCAGCCGCCCGTCCCGCCGCCGGTGTCCATCTCACTCACCGAAGCGGTGCAGTCCGCGCACTCCGAGGGCTTCGGGTTCGGCGAGGCGGTGGCGCGGGATGCCCCGGCCCTCTGGCTGGAGGCCGTGCTGGCACGCAAGCCGCGGATGCCGTCGGATCTGGAGGCCAGGCTGCTGCAGGGATCGGCGCTGCCGATCGACTCGCTGTTGCACGACGAGGTGCGGCACGCGCTCAGAAGGGGTTTCTGGGACGCGCTTGAGCGCTCGCGGCGGTAGCCGGATCCCGTCAGATCGGTAACGCGGTCATGCGTTGAAAGTCCCGTCCGGGTGGGTACGTTCTGTCTCGTGCCTGTGCTGAGCCGTGAAGAATTTGACGCGATAGAGTTCGAGGCCGCCTTCAGCGGCGATCATGAGGCCGCCGCCCAGCGGATGAGCAGGCTGGCGGTCACTGGCATCCAGAGCGAGTCGATGCCCCGCGCTGAGGCGTTCCTCCGGGCGGGCGAGCAATGGCTGCTGGCGGACGACCCGGCCGCCGCGGCGAGCGGATTCCGGCTGGCGCTGGCCGACGGCGGACCGGTGTTTGTCGATCCGCGGGTCCCGCTGTCCAGGGCGCTCTTTCAGCTCGGCAGATCAGCCGAGGCCCAGACCCTGATCAGCGAGCTGAAGGCGGAAGGGCGGCGCGACCCGCGGCTATGCGACCTGGTGGCGGAGGTGCTCGTCGAGCGCTCCGACCTGCCAGCTGCCCTGGACTGGGCGACCGCCGGAGTGGAGCAATGCCTGCGGCGGAAGGCCGAAGGCGGTGATCACGGCGACGCGGCGGCAGGGCCAGCCGAGTCAGGCGACGACCAGTCCGAACTCCGGATGCTGCTGAGCCTCAGGTACCGGATCCGCAACGACCTCGGACTGCCGGAGGATGACTACGACAGGCTGCTCGACGAGGCGCCGCCCGGCGCGGACGGGGCGGCTGCCGACGGGCGCGCGGCTGCCACCACGAGCGAATCTGATGCCTCGTCGAGATCGACGAGGACCACGTCGCCGTCCGCGATGGCGCCGGACAGCAGGCCGCGGGCGAGCTGATCCCCGATCGCGGACTGGATGAGCCGGCGCAGCGGCCGCGCTCCGTAGACCGGGTCGAAGCCGGTCACCGCCAGCCACTCGCGCGCGGCGGGCGTGACCGTCAGCGTGAGCCTGCGGCCGGCCAGCCGCCGGGTCAGCCTGGCGACCTGCAGATCGACGATCTCGCTGAGTTCCTCGGTGGACAGCGCGTCGAAGACGATGACGTCGTCAAGCCGGTTCAGGAACTCCGGCTTGAAGGTCGACCGCACCACCGACATGACCGCTTCCCGCTTGGCGTCGTCCGCAAGGGCCGGATCGGCGATGTACTGCGAGCCCAGGTTGGACGTGAGGATCAGGATGGCGTTGCGGAAATCGACGGTGCGGCCCTGCCCATCGGTGAGCCTGCCGTCATCGAGCACCTGCAGCAGGATGTCGAAGACCTCCTGATGAGCCTTCTCGACCTCGTCGAGCAGCACGACGCAGTACGGCCGCCGCCGGACCGCCTCGGTGAGCTGGCCGCCTTCCTCGTAGCCGACATAGCCGGGCGGCGCGCCGACGAGCCGGGCGACCGAATGCCGCTCCGAGTACTCGCTCATGTCGATCCTGGTCATCGCCCGCTCGTCGTCGAAGAGGAACTCGGCGAGCGCCTTGGCCAGCTCCGTCTTGCCGACTCCCGTCGGCCCGAGGAACAGAAACGAACCGGACGGGCGATCGGGGTCGGCGATGCCCGCCCGTGACCGGCGGACTGCGTCCGACACCGCCTGCACCGCCCTGACCTGGCCGACGAGCCGCTTGCCAAGCTCGGCCTCCATCCGGAGCAGCTTGCCCGTCTCGCCCTCCAGCAGGCGCCCGGCCGGGATACCGGTCCAGGCGGAGACCACGTCAGCGACGTCGTCTGGGCCCACTTCATGCTTGACCATGGGGCTCTCGCTGAGCCCGGGCTGACCGCCCGGGAGGCCGGAGCCGCGTGCGCCGGCGCCGCCGGCGCCAGGGCCTGCGCCGCCGTCGCCGCCCGCCGCCGCGACTGCCTCGGCGAGTTCCCGCTCGAGCTGGGGCTTCTCGCCGTGTTCTAGCCGGTCCCTGGCCTCCCAGTCGCCGTCGCGCTCGGCGCGCTCAGCCTGACCGTTGAGGTCATCCAGCCGCTTTTTCAGCTCGCCGACCCGGTTGAGGCTGGCCTTCTCCTGGTCCCAGCGGGCGACAAGGGCCGTCAGCTGCTCCTGCCTGTCGGCGAGGTCGGCACGCAGGCGCTCTAGCCGTTCCTTGCTGGCCGCGTCGGACTCGCGTGCCAGGGCGAGCTCTTCCATCCGCATCCGGTCCACCGACCGCTGCAGCTGGTCGATCTCGACCGGCCGGGAGTCGATCTCCATCCGCAGCCGCGATGCCGCCTCGTCGACCAGGTCGATGGCCTTGTCCGGCAGGTACCGCGCAGTGATGTAACGGTCGGACAGCGTCGCCGCTGCCACCAGCGCTGCGTCGGAGATCTGCACCTTGTGATGCGCCTCGTACCGCCCCCGCAGCCCGCGCAGGATCGCGATCGTGTCCTCCACGGAGGGCTCCCCGACGAAGACCTGCTGGAACCGGCGCTCCAGCGCGGGATCCTTCTCGATCCGCTGGCGGTACTCGTCCAGCGTGGTGGCGCCGACCATGCGCAGCTCGCCGCGGGCCAGCATCGGCTTGAGCATGTTGCCGGCGTCCATCGCGCCCTCGGCGGCACCGGCCCCGACCACGGTGTGCAGTTCGTCGATGAAGGTCACGATCTCGCCGGAGCTCTGCCGGATCTCGTTCAGCACGGCCTTCAGCCGCTCCTCGAACTCGCCGCGGTACTTGGCACCCGCCACCATCGCGCCCAGGTCAAGGGCCACGATCCGCTTTCCGCGCAGGGACTCGGGCACGTCGCCGGCGACGATCCGCTGGGCGAGGCCCTCCACCACCGCGGTCTTCCCCACTCCGGGCTCGCCGATCAGCACGGGGTTGTTCTTGGTGCGCCGGGAGAGCACCTGGATCACTCGCCGGATCTCGGCGTCCCGGCCGATGACCGGGTCGAGCTGCCCGTCGCGGGCGCTGCGCGTCAGGTCGATGCCGTACTTCTCCAGCGCCTGATAGGTCCCCTCCGGGTCCTGCGTCGTCACCCGGGCGTGGCCGCGGACCTTCTCGAAGGCCTCAAGCAGCTCGTCCGGCCCGGCGCCGGCCTCGCGCAGCAGCCCCGCTGCCTGGCCGCCATCGGCGGCGAGCCCGACGAGCAGGTGCTCGGTCGATACATACTCATCCGACATCTCCCTGGCGCGCTTGGCCGCCGTGGCCAGCACGGCCAGCAGCTGCCGCGAGGTCTCCGGGGCGCCGACCGTGGAGCCGGCCGCGCTTGGCAGCCTGGCCAGCAGTTCCTCCGCCCTTTTCAGCACGGTGGCGGGGTCGGCCCCGACGGCGCGCAGCAGGGGGGCCGCCGTGCCGCCGCTCTGCTCGATCAGCGCGGCGAGCAGGTGCAGGCCGTCGACGTTCGGGTTCCCGGCTGCGGCGGCTCGCTTGACAGCCTCGGACAACGCCTCCTGACCCTTGCGAGTCAGCTTGTCATCCATCCTCTGGTTCCCTTCGGCTCCCGGCCGGCGCCGGGCTGCCTGTCGTAGTGTCGTAAGAAGGCGATTTCCCGCTTGCCGCGGCGGAGTTCCCGCTTGCCGCGGCGGGGGCTGAGGGCGCGGGCGGCAGCTGCCCCGCCGTGGCCGGGGGAGCTGACGCCGTGCCGCTGGCCGCCCGGACGGGCACCAGCGCGCCGCCCCGGCCGCCGCTGTTCCTGAGCAGCCCGGCCAGCCGGGCGGCGACGGCGCGGGTGGTCTCGAGTTCCGCGCGCAGCCTGGCTATCTCGGCCTGCGCCTCCGCCAGCCGCAGCCGGCTGCGCCGCTCCTCGTCTTCGAGCGCCAGGATCCGCTTGATCCCTGACAGGTTGACGCCCTCCTCCTGGGAGAGTCGCTGAACCTCGCGCAGCACCAGAATGTCGCGGAGCGAGTAGCGGCGGCCGCGGCCCACGGCCCGGCCCGGCGAGACGAGGCCCAGCCGGTCGTAGGCGCGCAATGTCTGCGGGTGCAGCCCGGACAGCTGGGCGGCGACGGAGATGACATAGACCGGCGTCTCGTCGGACAGCTCGAATTCGCTCATCATGTCAGCCCCCTCACCCTTCTCATCCGGCCTTCGCCCGGCGCAGCAGCTCTGCCCTCGGATCGGGATCCCCGGTGGCCTTACTGAACGTCTCCAGGGCCTCGCGCGCCTCGCTGCTCACGCTCTTCGGCACCTGCACGTCCACGGTGACCAGCAGGTCGCCCGAGGTCCCGTCGGGACGGCGGACTCCCTTGCCGCGAACCCGGAACGTCCGCCCGTTCGGAGTGCCCGCCGGAATGCGGACGTTCACCGGCATGGCGCGGTGGGCAGGAACCTTGACCTCCGCCCCGAGCGCCGCCTCGGGAAAGGTGACGGGCACGGTGACGGTCAGGTTGTGGCCCGACCTGCCGAACACCGGATGCGGGGTCACGTGCACCCGCACGTAGAGGTCCCCGGCCGGGCCGCCGCGCTCGCCGGGAGCGCCCTTGCCCTTGAGCTTGATCCGCTGGTTGTCGCCGACCCCGGCCGGGATGCGGGCCTGGATGGTCCTGGTGCTCATCGCGCGGCCGCTGCCCGAGCACACCGGGCAGGGATCATCGACGACGAGGCCCCGGCCCCGGCACGTGCGGCATGGCTCGGAGAAAGCGAAGTCACCCAGGTTCTTGCTGGCCTGCCCGCTGCCTTCGCAGGTGGGGCAGACCTTCGGCACGGTTCCCGCCTTGGCCCCCGTGCCCATGCATGCCTTGCATGGGCCCTCGCCCGCCAGCTGCAAGGACACGGTGACGCCATCGATCGCGTCGCTGAACGCCAGCGACGTCTCGGTCTCGATGTCTGCGCCGCGCCGCGGCCTGGCCTGGGCCGTGCGCCCGCCGAACACCCCGCCGAGGAGATCGCCGAGCCGGCCGCCGGTGCTGCCGGGCGTACCGCCGAAGAGATCACCGAGATCAAAGCCGAAGCCGCCCTGCCCGCCGCCCGGCGATCCTGGCGTGCGGACGCGCCCGCTGCCGAACAGGGACCGGGCCTCGTCATACTCCTTGCGCCGCTTCTCGTCGGACAGCACATTGTACGCCTCGGAGATCTCCTTGAAGCGCTCCTCCGACGCCGGGTCGCCCTTGTTGGCGTCCGGGTGGTACTTGCGGGCAAGCTTGCGGTACGACTTCTTGATCTCGTCGGCGGGCGCGTCCTTGGAGACCCCGAGGACCTTGTAGAAGTCCTTCTCGAGGAAATCCTTGGTGCTCAATAGCGTCTCCTCATCGGGTCAGTCGGGGTCACTCGCGGGCGGGGCACCGCTGTCATCCCCGCGGCCGCCCCCGGCGCCCGTGGCCGCGGCCGCATCCCCGGCGCCGCCGTCCGCCGGGTCCGCCGGGTCATCCGGGTCATCCGGCTCGGGATCGCCAGGCTCGGCCACCGCGACCCTGGCCGGGCGCAGGATCCTGTCACCGACCTTGTAGCCCGGCTGCAGGATGCGCACGCACGTCGCCTCGGTCACGTCCGCTGAGTAGGAGTGCATCAGTGCCTCGTGCAGGTTCGGGTCGAACGGGTCACCGTTGTCCCCGTAGCTCGTCAGCCCGAGCTTGGCCGTGGCCGACTCCAGCGACTCAGCCACCGACTTGAACCCGCCAGCCAGCTCACCGTGCTCCCTGGCCCGGCCGATATCGTCCAGGATCGGCAGTAGCTCGCCGAGTACGCTCGCCAGCGCGTGCTCCCTGACGGCGGCCCGGTCTCGCTCGACCCGCTTGCGGTAGTTCGCGTACTCGGCCTGCAGCCGCTGCAGATCCGCGGTCCGCTCGGCCAGCCGGGCCAGCGCGGCCGCGGTCTCCTGGCCAGCCTGGGGCCCGTCGCCCGGAGCGCCCGGCGACGCAGGCGAGCCGGCCGGAGTCTCCTGGCCGGCCCGGTCACGAGTTCCCGGCGCGCCGCCCGCGGCGCCGCCCGGCTTCGACACCGAGTGCCTGCCGGGCCGGGCCGCGCCCGGCCCGCGCGGCGGCGAGCCGGACTGGCCCGCGCCGGGCTGGCCGGACTGGCCCGCGTCCCGCACCTGTCCCGTCACCGGGTCGACGCGCCGCCGATCGCGGATCACCGGCCCGGTCCCTTCCTCTTCCGGCGACTTCATCAGGCGGCGCCACCCTCATGCTCACCCGGCTTGTCGTCGTCGACGATCTCCGCCTCGACAACGTCGTCGTCAGCCGACGGCCCTGCCTGGTCGCTGGCCGGACCGCCGGACTGGGCGTCCGCGGCCTGCTGCGACTGCGCGTAGATAGCCGTCCCCATCTTCTGGCTGACCTGCGCCGCGTTCTCGCTGGCCACCCTGATCGCCTCGGTGTCGGTGCCCTCGAGCGACTTCTTCAGCTCGGCGATCGACGCCTCCACCTCGGACTTGATGTCGTCAGGGACCTTGTCGGCGTTCTCGGCCAGGAACTTCTCCGTGGTGTACGCGAGCGTCTCCGCGCGGTTGCGGACCTCGGCCTCCTCGCGGCGCTTACGGTCGTCCTCCGCGTACTTCTCCGCCTCGGCCATCATCCGCTCGATGTCGTCCTTGCCCAGGGCGGAGCCGCCGGAGATGGTGACGGACTGCTGCTTGCCGGTGCCCAGGTCCTTGGCGGACACGTTGACGATCCCGTTGGCGTCGATGTCGAAGGTGACCTCGATCTGCGGGATGCCGCGCGGCGCGGGGGCCAGGCCGGCCAGCTCGAACATGCCGAGCTTCTTGTTGTACGCGGCGATCTCCCGCTCGCCCTGGAACACCTGGATCTGAACCGACGGCTGGTTATCGTCGGCCGTGGTGAAGATCTCCGAGCGCTT
>Ga0302324_100001058_pt1 | contig 68316 bp, 95 predicted proteins | sample Palsa_T0_1_FD_201949 | JGI IMG/M metagenome (GOLD analysis project Ga0302324, IMG submission 201949) | Peat permafrost microbial communities from Stordalen Mire near Abisko, Sweden - Palsa_T0_1 | ecosystem: Environmental > Terrestrial > Soil > Palsa > Peat permafrost | place: Sweden: Abisko...
AAGGTCTCGACGTCCAGGACGGGGGGCAGGTCCCCTTGTGCAAGAGGGCCCATCATCGAGAGGAGCGTGCCGGCCTGCGCGATGGGATCGATCGTTGGCCGGAAAAACTGGTACGCGCTCCGGGTGAGGCCCGCGGCCCTGGCGCCGGCCCAGTTGGTGGCGAAGCGTTGGTCGCGGTACTGCCCGTCCGCGGCCCGGATGAAGGCGAAGCTCCGGCCGGAGGCCGCAACGGCGCGCCAGTCGATGGAGCCCTGGTGCTCCGAGACGTCGACGCCTTCGAGCACGCGCGTGCGCCTACTGCGGTAGGATGGGACCGCTGAAGTGGATGGCGACGGGGAAGCCTTGCCAGACGCCGTGGAGCTGGTCCACGTAGCTTCGGATCGGGGTTTCCATTCCAGGCTGGACGAAGACCAGGATGACGCGGCCGGTGGCGTCGCTGTCGAGCCCAACGACGCCGTGGAGCGCGAACAGGATGGACGAGAGGCTCTCGATGGCCTGCGCGATGCTCGTCATCATGCCAGGGTCCGCTCCGGCGGCGGCGCTGTCGGGGCTGCCCCCGTACATGGCCATCAGCTGCGGCATGCCCCCGACGACGCGTGCGAGGGCCATCTCGGTGCGCGGTCCGTAGATGCCGTCGCGCTTGAGCAGCTCGGGGCGCTGCACGGTGCCGATACCGCCCAGGGCGCCGAACGCGTGGTTGAAGGCGCTCTGGAAGTCGATGGTGGGCCGCCAGGCGGGCGGCTGCGAGTGCGCGGCGCCCGCATGGACGGCGTCGACGAGGGCCTGCGCGGCCGTGTGCACGTCGAGCGTCGCTCCGACGGCGGTGCCGGCGAGGATGTCGAAGTGATGCGGGGACGGCCCGACGATCTCCAGCTGTTGGCCGGCGTCGTAGGGATCGGGTCCCCAGCCGTCGCGCGGTCCACGCCAGGCGGCGTTGCCGTAGGCGTGGTGGCCGGCCACGGCGTCCCCGTCGTACGGGTAGGGGGCGGAGGCGTACTGCGGCCAGCCCCAGGTGCGCCAGGGCCACGGGCGCCAGGGGGCGCGCTGCAGCATGGGCACGACGCGGACGGTGCGCGCCGGAGGATAGAACGGCATCTCCGGATGCTCGGGCCAGTTCGACCAGGCTGGCTGCAGGCGGAGGATTTCGGCCCTCTGACCGGTGGCGTAGTTCATCCGATCTCCGGCGCGGAAACCCCGTCCTTCAGGGCGGGGAGGAAGCGCCGTCTCCGCGTTGCGCCTCCACGTAGCGTTTGACGAGCGGTGCTAAGCTTCGATCCGTGAATATCCGCAAGGGGTTTCGCTACCGCGTGTACCCGAGCGCTTCTCAGATTGCGCGCACCGGACAGTGGGAAGGCGCGCTTCGGTTTCTCTGGAACCTCGCGCTGGAGCAGAAGCGCATGGGGCTCGCCCGTCCGCGAGGCGAGAAGGTCTACCCGTCGGCGTTCGACCAGATCAAGGAGCTGACGGAGCTGCGCGCGGCCTTGCCATGGCTGGCCGACGTCCCTCGCAACGTCTGCGCCCAGCTTCTGGTCGAACTCGACAAGTCGTGGCAGCGCTGCTTCAAGAAGCTCGCCCGTGTGCCACGCTGGAAGCGCAAAGGCCGCGACTCGCTCTCCTTCAGCGAGCCGCACCCCAAGGCGTGGCGCCTCGACGGCTCCACGCTGCGCTTTCCCAAGCTGGGCAACCTGCGAACGGTCGTGCACAGGCCACTCGAAGGCAAGCCGAAGAGCTGCACGCTCCGCCAGGAAGCCGGCCAGTGGTTTGCGTCGATCGTATGCGATGTCGAGATGGCCGACCCCGTGCCTCGTGCCGGACCCGTCGTCGCGATCGACCGCGGCGTGGTCAACGTCGTCGGCGACTCGGACGGTCGTCTGGTCCCGTCGCCACGTTTCTACAAGGAGGCCATGTCGCGCCTCGCCCGTGCTCAACGCAGCGTCTCCCGCAAGAAGAAAGGGTCCAAGAACCGAGAAAAGGCCAAGGCTCGCGTCGCCGTGCTGCATCGCAAGATCGGCCGAAGGCGCGACCACTTCCTGCATGGTCTCTCGAACGACTACGCCAAGAGCCACGGCGTCGTCGTCCTGGAGAAGCTCACGATCGGCAACATGGTCCAGGCGAGCCGCGGTCTTGCCCGAGGCATCCTCGATGCGGGGTGGGGCCAGATGGCCTGGATGCTCGACTACAAGCTCACGTGGAAAGGCGGCAGGGTCGAGTACGAGTCGGCCGCCTTCTCCTCGCAGACGTGCAGCGAGTGCGGACACGTCGACGCGAAGAGTCGCGTCTCGCAGTCCGTCTTTCGCTGCACCGCTTGTGGTCACACCGAACATGCCGACACCAATGCACCCAAGGTGCTCAAGAAGCGTTACGAATCCCGTGCGAGTCGCTCGGGCAAGCCTGTGGACGGGACCGCGCCTGAGGCGGCCGGAAGAAGCAGGAAACGAGTTGGTCTACGTGTTCCACGTCGTCCTCTCGAAAGCTCCGGCCTTTAGGCCGGGGTTGATTACGTGTGGGCTCGCCTTCGAGGCTATCACAGAACGGCCCAAGCGGATCCGACTCGGATGGCAAGCGCCATGATCTCATGTGCTTTTCGGCTTCGGCCGGACCCAATAATCGAGCCTTCCGCGGTCCTCGCCCACCCGCAGCTCCGAGAGAGACATGGGCACGACGATCGCGCCGCGTGAATGGGAGATGGTGCGCGCGTACGCTTCGGCGGCTTCCCGGCCTTGGAAGACGGTGCGAGTCGCCAGCATGTAGTCGCCGTCCGAGCCGTCGTGCTTCCTGTCGTCGCGGCAGACGACGACGTGGGCTTCGTAGGAGTGGCGCTTCTCGGGCGGGATTGGGTGCGCGGTGACGCTGATCTCGACCGTACCGCCGTTGACGAGCCGCATCTGCCCCTCTTCGAGCTTCTTCAGGCACCGGGTGACGAGAGCGTCGCGCGCTTCGTAGTGCTCGTTGGGGTTGGCCGGGAAGTGGCGCCGGACGCGCTCGCCGTAGTGCGAGTCGATTGCTCGGTTCAGGTCGCTCCGCGCAGCATCGAACACGGCCTGATGCATCTGCTCGGTCGTGAAGTCATGTCGGCCGTCGGAGTACTCGTTGCGACGCCAGTCGGCGATGCGCTCGATCTCGGACTCCGGCACGGGGAAGTCGTCAGGCACTTCGACCTCGACGGGCACCGTGTAGCGGAGGAGGAGAGTCTTCATGGTTGCCCCCCCATCGCAAGACGGCGGCCAGGGCCACGGCGGACGCAGAAACCGCTAGTTACGCGTGCTTTGTGCTCTTTGGACCAGAAGAAACCTTACGGTGGCGGAAGGATTCTTGTGGTCCACGAACCTGCTTGCGCACGTGTTAGACCGGGCGTATAACAACAGCGTACGCCCGCGCCTAGCAGGAGACGCCAAGTCGTCGCTGCGCGCGCGTCAACCGAAGCCGAAGGGAGTCTCCACATGAACACGAACGAGAGCCAGAACTCACACGCGCCCCGCGATCCGCGCGAGGATGCACCGGTCATCGGCATGGACCTGTCTCGCCCGACCAAGAAGATCGAGCGCGATCTCATCGCTCGCTTTCACCCGCGTTCCTTCTGGTGGGAGCTGGAGACGGACGAGAAGTCCGGATGGGTCTACACGCCGTCGAGCCACATCCTGGCGAAACTCGTTCACGTGGCCAAGGGGGCGTAGATGAGCGGCCGCTCGGGCAGCGCGGTCGCCGCGCACACGAAGCTCGTCCACCACGACGGGACCAATTTCGCTGTATCGCCCGCGCAGTACCGCCTGCTGCAGCGGGCCGGCAGAGCAGGCGGCGGATGCTACGTGCAAGGCTCGCAGGAGCGTTCCGCGGCGAAGCTCGTCAACCTGAAGCTGGGTACGACGGAAGCCGAGTGCGGCCCGAATGTCGAGCGCGTGTTCTTCATGCTGGCGGACGGTGTGCTTGGGTTTCGGCGCCATGTGAAGGTCGAAGAGCCGAGCGCCATGGCGCCCAAAGAGAAGGTGCCTGTTGCCGTGGAACGCGCCGAGCTTCGTGCGCTGTTGGCGCACGACAAGACGGGCGAATGGTCCGACGACGCGGGAGACGAATCGATCGGTTCGGTCGTGGCGGTGACCGGGCACGCCGCGATCGCGCAGGTCATGCAGCGGGGGCCGGTGCGCCGGGCCGAGGATCTCATCGAGCGCAAGCGGCTGACGCGCCAGATCGCAATGCTGCATAACTTGACGCCGGGCATCCTGTCGGAGCTGGATGGCCTGCGGGATGTCCTGACTGAGACGCGCAAGCTCCTGGCGAGCATTCTGGTGACGTTGGCGGCTGGTCCCGCTCGGGAGCACCGACGCGTGAAGCAGACGATCGACCTCATCGACTACGCGCTCCGCGATAGGTGACCCATGTTTCGATTCGTAGATCTGACGGACTTCTACTGGGTGATGACGCGCGCGGAAGACGACGAGATCCGAGCGCGCACGGGCGGCGAGCCCACAGTCTCACCGGTCTGCGCGTTCGTGGACACCGGGACCGACAAGTTCATTGCGGACGCCCAGGGGCAGCACGTGTGCTTCGACGCCGACGATGTGCGCGCTCTCGACGGGCGGGACATCGGTCGATGCGCGGATCTCGTTCCCACGGGGTTCTGGGAGCGCAAAGGGTGACCATCAACGATCTCGTCAACGCGGCGCTCGTCCGGTGGATTGCGCTGACGGGCCTGGTCGATGAGGGCGGCAGGACCAAGGTGGCGCCGAACTGCCCGTGGGAACCATGGACGGTCCGGTCGTACGCCGAGACGCTGAACGAGAGCCGGACGCTCGACAAGACCGGGCTGACGACCTTCATGCTCGTGCGCGGTCTCACCGAGGCGTACCTCAAGGACATCAAGGTGAGCGCGCACGATCTCATCCTCGATCCGGCGGCCATCGAGGCGCAGCTGGGGCCCATGCGCGCCCTGCGGGATGCTCTGGAGGAGCCGGAGGTCGTCCAGATGATCGCGGACTTCCAGAAACAGCTTCGCGACGGGGCGGTGCACTACGGCGTCGAGCCGGGCGAGCCCATGGCCAAGCTGGAGGAACTTGTGGCATCGCGGTACGCGCTGGCGCGCGTGAGGCGTGACGCGCTCATCAGCATGGAGCGGCTCCAGGCGCATCAGTTCACGCAAGGGGTGAAGGAGGAGAAGCCGCCCAAGTACAGCCCGGATGTCTTCGAGTTCTGGAACATCAACTCGATGCTGTCGGCGATGCGCAGCCAGAAGAGCGGCGGGATCTCCTTGTGTCTCATACGGGATCCGGAGCAACCGCTCCGGTCGTACTTCGCGTTTGCAATCCGCAACGGTGGGACGCTCACGGTGCTGACGGACAAGAGCGACGAGCCTCATCCGGCGTTCAAGCGCATGACTCGTCGTCCCGATCGCGCACTCGAAACCCGCGCGTCGCAGCACTGGTTCCCCTACCAGCTGCTCGATCTGACGACGCTGGGCAAGGGAGCGGAGGAGCGCGTCGTGGCCGCGAGACGCACGCAGCTGGTTCCGATGAACGTCGAGGCGGTGCCGCTGTCGAGGCTGTCGGCGCTGGAGCCCGAGCAGTTCGTGTGGCTCATGCTGGTGTTCGACATGATCCGGGAGCGGTTCTGGGCCGAGGACAAGAGGCTGCCGGAGATCTCGTACACGGGCCAGATGATCGCCGAGCCGCAGGCGCTGGTGGGCGCGTCGGGGGCGCTGGTGAAGGACGGCCTCTACAAACCGCTGGAGTTGCCTTCGTTGAAGGCGGCCGATCTGACCGACAAGGTGTTGCGCTCGCAGTGGGGCCGGACGCCGACGCATTTCAACCGGTGGTTGGTCGAGAGGTACAAGGACCAGGTGCCGGAGGAGGCTCTGAACCCGGTAGGCGAGTCGGCGAAGGCTCTGCTGACGGCCCGGAGCCAGGAGCCAGGCTTTCTGCCGACGGTCGTGCGGACCAAGCGGACGCTGATGAAGCGTTGGGAAGAACGCCAGCAGCCGCGGTTCGAGACGATGGATGCGACGGCGTTCGGTACGAAGAAGGAGCTGGTACGCGACCGTCTCTGGGTAGGGCGCATGAACCAGTGCGCCATCGTCCAACAGCTTGCCGACGCAGAGTTCGAGAAGGATAAGGACAGCGTTTGCGCGTGGTACACGGCCGCGATCCGCAAGAACAAGAAAGCGATCTTCGATGCGTGCGCGCGGGGCGAATGGATGATGCCCCGGTGGCTGCCCAGCCAGTTCGCGATGCCGGGTCGATCGAAGAGCGTCATCGCGACGAAAAACGTCGTCGACCAGTGGATGTCAAAGCGTGGCTACTCGGCACGGACGACGTTTCGTTTCGGGGAGACGAGAACGTCGCCTCGTTACTGGGTGGCGTGCGCGGAGAAGCCCAATCTCAAGGCGTCGATCATCACGTCCATCGACGTGACCTGCCCTCAGGCTCTGGCGGTCGTGTGCGGTGTCGATGTCGAGGAGCTTCCGTGGCCGCTCCAGAACTGGTTTGACGAGGAGCCGTACGTCGGCAACTCGATTCTCGATCGCATCGAGCCCTCGGACTGGAAGATCAAGAACCCGTGGCGCGAGATCGACTTCTCGGTCGTTGTGGCGCAGAGCAAGACGGCCTACCACGCGCGCCGGCAGGCCCTTGGGCTTGCCCGTCAGGATGTGTCGAAGCTGCGAGCCAAGTAGCGCTAGACGCGCCCATCACGCCGAACGTCGCGTCATGACGTCCGAATCGCGCGACGCGCGCACCATGCTCTTGTCCAGCGTCAATACAGCCCTGGTCTTGCCTGTCGGGGCAATGAACTCGACTTCGAACGCGGCACCGCCACCGTAGACCTCGACGATGGCACCGAAGTCACCGGCGCGCAGTCGGTGAGAGGGCACATCTTTCGTCAGCACTACAACCTGATGAAGTCTCATGGTCGTGTTCATCAGTCGCTGCTCGCCGTGGCGGACTAGCCATAGTGACATGACGTGAAGTGTCCGGCCATGGCACGGCGTCGCGTGGGCCAGGCCCTCATCCGGCGGGAGCTGTCGAGCCCCTAGCCGCCGCCGTGGACCTGCGCGCGCGCCGTTTCTGTCGCGATCGTGTAAGCGTTGTTCCACGCCTTCACCAGGTCCCGCGGCCAGTCGGCGAACCGGTGGCCGTACTGGGCGTAAATGTCCTCCATCCGTTTCGGCCCGAAACCTTCACGGGCCATGACGGACCTCTCGATCTGGGCCCATCGCGCGCTGCGTTTGCGTTGCGCCTTGACCCCGGCCCGCGCGGCCGCGGCGTCCTCTGCCGGGACGATGTGCACGCCCGCGGTCGCGAAGTCCCCGAACGGTGTGTGGAATAGAAGCTCGCCGTTTCGCTTGAACTCGGCCTCCAGCTCGTCGCTCGTTTGCCAGAGATCGTAGAGCGCGCGGTGCATTTTCTCCGCGTTCTCGATCCTGCTGGTGACCTCCGGCCACTCGGTCTCCGGGTACGGGATGTGGAGGTACAGGTGAAGAGGTCCGCTCTTCAAGCCGGTGATGACCCACTCGCGGTCGTGGTGGACGACGTCCAGTTTTTTGCCACGCGTTCGCATGGCGTTCAGTTTACTACGGCCACAGGCTCGCAGTCCAAGAGCTAGGGCGCGTAGGGCATGCCGGCAGGTCGGCCGAAGCGCGCCCACCACCAGTCGTACGATCCGCCCACGTGGCCAGCGGGCTGCCCGAATGGGGGCGATGCGGCGTCCGAGGCGTAGAAGTCGCCGACCACGTCGATGAGGACGGGCACGCCCAGGATCGATTCGCCCAGAAGGCGTCGCGCGATGGCGACGTGCTCCTGCCTCTGGACGCCAAGCCGAACGGCAGGTACGCAGACGCCGCCCGCGTCGACCCACGCCTCATTCAGGCAGCCGAGGCCGATGCCGCGTCCCCAAGGGGGACGGTTCAGGATCTGTCGAGCGATGTTCTTGGCGGCGCGTGCTTGCTGCTGGGTGGGCATGGCTCAGTCTTCCTCGGCTTCGATCTCGTCGGGCTCCTCGATGGGATCGAGATCGGCGCCCGCGATGGCGGGCAACGCGCTGAGTGGCAGAGGGTTCTCGACGACGCGCAGCTGCTGGCGTCGGCCGCTGACCAGGCCCAGCTCACGCAGCGAACGCATGATGGAGGACGCGTTCTGGCGTTTGGAGGCGGGCGAGCGGCCGGTGGCGCCGATGGCGTCGGCGATCTCCATGAGCGAGGGTGAGCGTTTCTTGGTCTTCCAGCTTTTTCGGATGGCGTCCATGGCGCGCACGTGGCGGTCGCTGACGTAACGTCCGGCGACGACGTTGAGTTCACCGCGGGCCTCAGCGTCCCGGTCGCGCTGCCAGCGGTCCCACAGGCTGCGGATGGCGATGGCGTACTGGTCGTCGGTCACCGAGAGGTCGGCGATGTGCGGCAATTCCGGCACGTGCATGCGCGCGTCGTCGCTGTCCTCCTCCTCGCCGGTGGTCGAGTCGCTCATCTCCTCGGCGAGGGGGGACTGACCGTGACTCGACTGGTGCCCGGCGAAGCTGTGTAGTACTCGCGCTTGCGCACCGTCTTCGCTCAGCCGTGGATTGCGTAGCTTGTCGAGGCCGGCGGCTTCCACCTGGCGGATGCGCTCGCGGGTGAGGTTGATGTACGTGCCCGCCTGCTCCAGGGTGACGCTGCCTTCGTCGGTGACGTCGAGCACGCAGCTGCCGTTCTTGGGCATCTGTTCCGGCTCGCGGTCGGGGAAGTTGATGCGGATGTTGCCGGTGTCCTTGTTGACGTCCAGGTAGAGGTGGTGCTTGCAGCCTACGTAGGGGCACGGCCGGACGATGTCAGCGCAGTCGGCGCGCGTGAGAGGCCGCTCGTAGGGCTCGACATCTTCGCCCAGGAGTCGGAGGTGGACGATCTCGGAGGCCTTGGCGGTCTTGGCGTTGCCGAGAGAACGAGCGCGAAGCTTGCGTCCGTTTTCATCTCGCGGTCGCCCATCGGGAGGGTGCATGGCCAGCCGATGGGTGATGAGTTGAGGCATGACCGTTCTCGCTCTTTGCCGGACATCATCGCACGAAAACGACCGAGTTCACTACGATTTGGATCCGTGTCGGATCTGTGTCTCTTCGACGAGCGCGGCGAAGATCTTACGCAGATCTGCGTACAGCTCTTTTTCGATCTGGCGAACCCGCTCCCGGGTGAAACCGACGAGGTCGCCGACGTCCCTCAACGTGCGGCCTTCCAGGAGGCGTTCGCGGAGGATGACACGCCGCGTGAACGGCAGGGTGGAGCCATAGTTGGCGATGAGGGAACGGCAGTAGGCGAGCTTCTTCTCGTCGCCAAGGACTTCCTCGACCGAGATGTCGGCCGAGGCGAGGACGTCGTGCAGCGTCAGATCGGGTGAGAAGTCGAGCGGCTTGTCCATGGAGGACGGGCTGGCGTGAATTGACTCGGCGGCCAGCAGCGTGGAATGCGACATGCCGTGGCTCTTGGCGACGGCGTCATCCTCTGCCTGGGCGCTCAGGTGTTTCTTCGCCAGGTCTTCCCGGTCCCGTTGGTACCGGTGAGTCCAGGCTTTCGACAGGATCTCGATGGGGCCCGAGACGCGGATGACGGTCTGGACGAGCAGCTCCTTCATGCGGAGTCGCACCCAGTAGCGCGCGTAGGTGAGGAAGGAGGATCCGCGCTCCGCGTCGAATTTCTTGAGCGCCTGCAGGAGACCGATGACGCCCACGGCGACGTAGTCGTTCAGTTCGAGGAGGGGTGTCTTGCGTACGAAGCGCCTGGCCTGGGTTCCGATGAACCCCAGGTTGCTCTCGACGAGCAGGTGCCTGGCGTGTTCGTCGCCGTTCTGGGCGCGCACGGCGAGATCGATCTGCTCTTGCTGCGGCAGGTGCTTTGGTTTGCGATTCGGGCGCTTCACGGACGAAAGCAAGCGTAGTCGGTCGGGACGCGGAGCGTACTGGCTGCGGGTAGCGACTGTCACGAACGCGTCACAAGTGAACTTTCGCACGCGAGGCCTGCAAGAACAGCCTTCCTGGCGCACATGACAGAGCATGGAACCTCCGAAATGCCGTCAGTGCAAGGCGAAACTCCGGCCAAACAAGAGGAGCGCTTCGCGGACCGTTCAGACGCCCAACTTGGTTGGTTCTCTCGACACGAAGACGGTGACGGTCGATGAGCCGGACGGTACGTACGGGCACAACGACGCCTTCTGCACGATCATGTGCGGGTACTGGTACGGCATACGCTGCGCCAAGGAGCACGGGTAGCCGCGCCATGTTTGCCAAGGCGCCGTGTGGGACGAGGAGCGAATGTCGGCCGTGGCGTCGGTGGCTCTCGACGCGAGCTGACGCAGCGCGGCCGGAGCGGTCACCACAAGATCCTTGCGCATGTGTTAGACCGCGTGTTATAACCGAATCTCTTTCGCGAAAGGCGGCCGAACCATGGGGGCCGCGAGAGGAGCCGGTCGCCGGTCGATGGCAACGAAGCAGAAGTCCAGCAAGTCGAGCGTCGTGGCCCTGGGGGCCAACGGCAAGGGAGACAGGTTTCACTTCGACCCGGAGAAGCTCACGATCGTCAAGGACGAAGAGTCCCCGATCTTCGACGACCGCGGGCTGACTCCGGCCCAGGAGCGCCTGGTCAAGAGCATCATGCACTTCGGGGTGATCAAGCCGATCATCATCCACAAGAACCCGGAGACGGGCGACATCGAGGTGGTCGACGGGCGCAAGCGCACGCTGGCGTGTCGGGAGGCCAACCGGCGTCTCGTGGCGGCCGGACAGGAGCCGAAGGAGATCGACGCGATCGTGAGGCGCGGCGACGACGACACGCTCATGGGCGTGATGATCGCCGCGAACATCTACGAGCCCGAGACGTTCATGAACCGCGCGAAGAAGATGCAGGCCTACCTGGGTCGCGGGATGACCGAGGAGCAGACGAGCGTCACCTTCGGTTGCTCGGTTGCGGTCGTGAAGAGCACGGTCGCCGTCCTGGACGCGACGGCAGCGGTGAGGCAGGCGGCGGAGCGCGAGCAGATCAGCCTGACCGAGGCGGGTCGTCTGGCGAAGATGGAGCCCGAGGAGCAGCGCAAGAAGCTGGCGAAGCTCCTGGTGGAGGCGCCGCGCGCGAAGGGCAAGACGCGTCGCCAGGACAGCGCGAGGGCGAGGGAGATCCTGGGTGGGGGCGAGCCCGTCGCCCGCAAGAAGTCGGAGCTGACCGAAAAGCTCAAGGAGATGGAAGCGACGGGTGCGCGGGGCGATCGCGCCGTCCTGGCGCTTCGCTGGGCTCTGGGGCAGGTGGCCACGCTCGATCCCGCGACCGAGGCGGACGTGGGTCCGGAGGGCGAGGCAGCGTCCTCCACGCCCGCTCTGCGGGTGGCTGGCACGGGATGACCTGGACGACGAAAGAAGCACGAGCGTGGGTCGCGCACCAGGCGGCTGCGTTCGTGCGTCGCGAGCTGGAGGAGGATGCGCGGTGGCTCACGCATGACGCGAACGACACGCCGCTCGACGAGTTTGCGGTGCGCCGGGTGCGTCGAGCCGCCAGCGACTTCGTGAAGAAGAATACGCTCGATATCTGAGTCAGCCCGGCGCGACGTCGCCGCTGGTGATGTTGACGTGCCAGCCGCAGCTGGGGTGGCGTGGGCCGTGCGTGTGGAAGTGGATGCTTGGGACCAGCGTGAGCGCGTGGAGATCGGGTACGTCGCCAGGCGACGTCCACGTCCAAACGCCTTCCTGCCGTTCTCCGCGGTGAAAGAGAACGTGGATCCGATACGGATGACCGCAGCGGGCGCAGTCGAACGCCAGGAGGTACCGATCGGTGCCTTGGATGCGGGTGCATTCAGGACGGAGACTGATCAGCTTCATCGGTCGCGACGGTGGTGAGAGCGCGATGCTCTTCGATCTCGTCGTCGCGGCGGCGGGCAGCCAGGGCGTGGCGGTCGATCTCTTCCTGGGTGCCGGTAGTGCACCGAATGGACCAGTCCGCCTTTCGACCGCGCCCGAAGGATCCACGCATTTCGCATGGGGAGCGACTGTACCATACCTTTTTTAGGCCCACTTGCGCACGTGTCCGACAAGTTGTATAACAACGGCATGATAGTCGCGCGCGCCAACAGTGGACCACTCCTTCTCCTCGTCGACGACAGCGAGATGATCCGTCGCACGGTTCGCCGCCAGCTCCGAGACGGCCTCATGGACGGCGGTCCAGCGGAGGAGCGGCGGAGAAGCTTGGCGGCGCAGGAGGACGGCCCGGCACTCTTCCACACGGAGTTCATCGAGGCTGCCGACGGAAAGGAGGCTCTTCGCATCCTGACCGGCCGCGCGCAGGCTTGCCTGTCGCTCCCGGATCTTATCATCTCGGATCTCGACATGGCTCCCGGGATGGGCGGTGAGGAGTTCATCGGCGAGATCCGGGCGCTCCCGTCGCTGCGCGCGATCCCGGTGGTTCTGTGCTCGGGCGAGCATGACGTGCACGAGAGAGCTGCCAGGTTGGAGGTGCTGTCCTTCCGGAAGGGCGACAACCCTCGTGGGCTCCTCGGCATCGTTCGCGCCGCGTTGAAGGCGCTGTCGGTGGTAGCCTGAGAGGCGCCGCATGAGCGCCGTCAGCCCCTTCATCGTGTACGCGATGCCCGCTCCCGATTCGGCGCGGCAGATGCGTCCGGTCAATCCAATGCGTGACGAGCGGATGTCGGAGGCCTTCGAGCGCAAGGCCTCGGAGGGAGAGCTGGCCGTCATCATGCAAGGCGGCAAGTACCTGGGACGCGTGCTCGCGCGTGACGAGGTGCATGCGAAGGAAGAGGCGATGCAGTGTTGGCCTCGCGAGCCGCGCTTTTACATCGAGTCGGTCGAGAGAGGAGCGTCCCCGTGAACCGTAAGGAAGCCCAGCTTCTGGTGGGCAAGTCGGTCTCGGCCTGGACGGCCATGAACGGCGTCTACGTGGGGCGACTGGTGTCGATCTCGGGCAGTCCGTGGCGCGGTACCGTGGCGATCACGGGCGTCGTCCAGCCGGTGGCGATCGAGCTGTCGCGCGGCGACCGTCAACGAAAAGGGTTTCGGCCTGGGGACACCATCGAGGTGGGTGGCTCCAGCATCCAGCCGGTAGAGAACGACTTCGTCGGCCACCGCACCTACCTGGACGCGCTCGTTGCGGCGGAGGAGTCGTTGCGGTCGAATCTCGAACACCCGGCGGCCGCGAGCGATCGGAATCGAGGCACGCTCGAACGGGTGCTGGAGTACCGGCGCAAGCAGATTGCTCAGGAGCGCGGTCCACGGCACGCGGACTCGCGGTAGGGAATCTTGCTGGGCGTGGAACCTTCACGTATCATCGGAGACGAGATGTCTACCAAGAAGCGTACGAGTCGCCGCGCGTCCAGTCGTCGGGGCAAGTCGCGCAGCGGCAACGCGTCCCGGATCGTGCAGGGCACGTACAACCCGGGCATGAACCCGTTCCAGCCGCCGCCGGAACTTCGTTTCAGCAGCCAGTGGAAGCTGGGGGATGCCGGGGCGGTCTACGAATTCTACGCGAAGATCATGCGCATCGAGGCGGACATCTCCGAGGACGACTGGGAGCACGAAGCTCGGATGGCGTTCAAGGAGTTCGAGCAGAAGCTTCGCAAGAAGTACCCGTGGGTTGGGCGCGTCTACTTCACCGGTCGCAGCGGCGGCTGGATCGCGGTCGATGATCCGCAGGGCAAGATGACGGAGTCCAGGCTGCTGGCGATCTCGAAGATGGTGCAGTCGGCTCTGGCGCAATTCAAGAAGGACATCGTGCGGGCGTACCCAAGGCGCTCGAAGCGCTGAATCCAGGGTCGCGCGCCATGAGCACGACGACCACGCGCTCACTCGGCCACTGCCAGGTGTACGGGCACGAGCAGAAGATCGTGCGTGGGCGCCTGGTGCGTCATGGCTACCGGCGTCCGGGTCACGGCCAGATCCATGGGCGCTGCAAGGGCACGGACGCGTCTCCGTACGAGGTGTCCTGCGACAGGCTCCGCCAGCTGCGCGAGGATCGTCAGGAGGCGCTGGCGGATCACGAGAGCTACCTCACGAAGATCAAGCGCGGTCAGGTGGCGAGTTTCACGCAGCTGGTGAGGACGAAGAAGGGCATGGAGCAGAAGGAGTACAGCGCGAGGGCGATGGATCCGGTGGCGTTTCAGCACGCGCTGGATGTCCTACGCAGCAGCGTCGAGCGCGAGATCGCCAGCGACCGCAACGACATCGTGTCCATGACCATGCGCATCGACGCGTGGCGTCCAAGGGATGTGCGCACGGTGAGCGAGCACGAGCAGGAGCGCCGGACGACGGAGGAGAGGGAGGAGCGCGTCCGTCTCAAGCAAGAGCAGGAGGCTCAGCGCACGTCGCGCGCCGTCGAGGCGGAGGGAAAGCGTGTGACGACGGAGGCGCGCCGAGTCGTCGAGGCGGCCGACATCCTCCAGCAGCTTCGAGAGCTGGCGGCGAGGCCCGATCATCAGGGCGAGGCGGTTCGCGGGCAGGCGTCGCGTCTGATGAAGAAGTTGCGGACGCCGCGCTACTACTGGTTCTGGAGCATGAACGTCGATCGCGATCCGGCGTTCAACGAGGCGCTACTCCGGCTTGGGCTTGCAGAGATCCGCGATCACGCCGAGTACGGCGGCAAGGGCACGTACGTGCACTGGCTGTTCTAGCGGTACTGGGGCGTTGGCGAGCCCGTGGCGGGCGTCCACTGGGTTTCGGTGCGGAGCATGGCGTTCTCGTACTCGGCGCCCCAGTTTCCGGTGGGGGCGTGCTGGCCGGGCTGCAGACCCCAGCCTGGGCTGGTTTGTTGGTCGGCGATGGTCTTGTGGTCAGCCGCTTGCTGCGCCTGCTGCTTGTGCATGGCGGCTGCGATGACGTCGAGGAGCCCGGATGCGGAAGCATCGGGCGGTCCGGGGGGCGTGGCCTGCACGGAGGCGGTTACGTTCAGGTGCGGGGCGATGGTCTGCGCGATGGTCTGGATGGGATCGCCCCGCATGGCGCCCTCGGCGATCTGGGCAGCGACGTGCGGCATGCCGCTCTGGATGGCCAGGTGCGCCGCCGACTGCAGACCTTCTGGGAGGTTCGGCAGGTGGAGATGAAGGTGGTGGTGATGCGGATGCTCGGGGCGACCGGGCGTGGCTCCCGGTGGTGGCGGCGTGGGCCTGGGAGGCGGTGGGGCTGGCCGGTGGGTGCGTTTCCATGTCTCCAGCCAGCCCGGGGGGGCGTGGTCGAGGTCGACGGCCGACACGTGGCTGGTGGGACCGATGGGACGCGGCGCCGCCGGAGACATGACGAACGGCGCCTCCAGTCTCTCGCCTGGAATAGGCACGGGGCCCTCCGTGTAGGTGGGCGCGTACTGCGGCGGGAGCGGCGGCGGCGGCGCCTGGCCCGAGACGTGGGCCTGGGAGCGGTCGCGTGTGAACAGGAGGATCCCCAGACCGATGCCGACGAAGACCAGAGGGCCCATGCGTGTGAGTGTAGCCGAGGTCCATCCGAAATGGAAAAAGTCGACTCTTGTGAGGCCGAACGCGTGTGATACGGTTCGTCGGACATGATGAACGATCCGAGTCCTGTCCAGGTTCCTGCAGCAGTGAACGGCGCGTCCCACATAGCCGCGGTTACCGCCGAGCCCATCGCAACACCGACGACACCTTCGTGGAAGGCTCCGCTCTCGATGGTCTGGGAGAAGGTCGAGAACGAGTCTGGTGTCGACGGGGAGATGACGATCCTCTGGAACGCGAAGACGCAGCGGATCAGTGCGGGCAAGGAAGCTTTCGTGCACAACGGCGTGCCTACGACGTCGTGCAGCGCGGCGGTTGTGAGGCTGCTCTTGGCGGCCTCGGCACCCACTGTGGCGTGGCGGCCGGTGGGGAGCGAATCGGACGTGCGCGTGGCGGAGTTTCACGCCGCCATCATGGAGATGTTCCTGGACATGGCGTTCCTATCGCACGAGCGTCAGCTTCCGCCCGAGAACATCCCCAGCCAGATCGCCGAGGCGAGCGACTGGCTGGTGACGACGATGCAGCCGTTCCCGTCGACCGCGCGCGACGCGGTGGCGCAGCTGATGTCGGCGATGGACGACCAGGCGCTGGCGCGCCTCTCGCCGCTCTTCTTTGCCCGGCGCAAGATCGACAAGCGCGGATTCGATCCGGACGCATCGGTGTCGTTCAAGTTCGCGGTGAGCGACTCGATCGATGGCATGGCGGGGCTGCAGGGCATCATCTCGACGCAGCTGGGGCGGTTGCGGGAGATGGCGATCCGGCCCAAAGATCTGTCCGAGCTGACGAACGACGAGCTGATCTTGCGGGCGTTCGCGCAGCCGGACGAGGCGACGCAGATCCTGGCGCGCGACGAGGTGATCGCGCGGCTTCGCCGCATGGATGCGCTGGGCCCGCAGTCCAACCAGTCTGCGGTGCAGCAGCTTGGCGACATGGCCCGGCTGATCGCTCACCTCTACCACCTGGTCAAGCCGGCCTGCCGTCTGTGCGGGCGCGCGGCGACAGCGTACGTGAATGCCTCAGGTGGGGCGCTCTACGCGTGTGATGGTCATCGCGGACCGGCGGCGCAGGATCTACCCAGCGCGGGTGTCGTGCGCGCGGCGGCGTTCATTGCGGGGCAGGCCGACCAGCTGAGAAGCGCATGATAGTCGTCTGAGAGCCGCCTGAGTTCGCCTGCCCTGCGGTTCAGGGGCAGCCACCAGCCTGATGGGCTATGCTGTTCTGGTGGCGGACGTGAATTTCCTCCAGCAGCTCCAGCAGATTGGTAGCGCGCTAGGTCCGCTCGCCGCGGGAGGTGTGGGTCTTCTCCTTCGCGCCGTGAAGCAGGTGGCCACGGGAGTGGACGAGGCGAAGAAGGCGGCGTCGACGGCCGCGACGGCTTCGCTAGATGCGGAGAAGGCATCCAAAACGGCGGTGAACAGCTTCGAAACTGTGAGCCGCGCGATGCGGATGGAACTCGACGGCTTCAAGCAGGATGTCGAACAGAAGTTGCGGATGGGGATCGACGGCGTGCCGCCCGTGCTGGCTACAGCCCTCGCTCGTTTTCGCCGTGACGTCGTGGAATCGCTGGAGGAGCGCCTGGCGACGATGGAGCTAAATCTACGCAATCTCGACAGGATGCGCCGTAGTAGTCGACCCGAATTCAGCGAGGAAGAAGAAACAACCGGTCGCTACCGTGGACTTAGTAGTACTCTTGCACAAGAGCAAGGCGAACGTCGCGCGCTGCAGGGGACCCTCAGCGAGCACATGAAGGACGAGGCGCAGCGATGGATGACACTCGAAAGAACTCTGGGCCGGTTCGAGGGTCTGATTGGGATCTGGGAGAACGACCGGAAGGGGATCGAGGCTCAGATCCAGACGCTGAGGCAGGAGCTTCAGTCGTGGACTCGGAACCAGTGAGTGAGGCGCGCGAGGTCGCGCAGCTCGCGGCCGAGTTGAGTGCGATCCAGAAACGCACGGTGGAAACGGCCGAGCGGCTGATGGACCGTCTGTCGACACCTCCGCCCCCGTTCCTGGCGCGATGACCAAGGTCGAGATCGCACTGCTCAATTCCGAGTGGGTGGAGCACGTTAGCCTTGCCGGGGTGCAGTGGATCTGTCCCAGCTGCGGGGCGAGCCGCGAGCGCGACGCAGAGCACGCCATGAACTGCGAGCACGACCTGGGCTTGGCCGAGCTAGGGATCTCGACGCAGAAGGAGCGGGACATGTTTCGTGCGCAGATTGCCAGTGCTGCGCGCGTAACGGATCCCCCGGCGGAAGACTGATGCTGGAGAAGGAACGGGAGTACGCGCTGCGCATGGCCAAGTCGGCCAGGTCCGTCGCGCAGTCCGCTCGGGACGAATGTGACCGAAGGCGAACGCCGTCCACGGAGATGGGGATGGTGCGTGGGCTGGCCCAGGCCGTCGACCAGCTTGCCGATGTCGTGACGCTTCTGGTCGAGGATCATCGCTCTAGCTGACCACTGGCATCGGGCGTTCGAGCGATCTACGATTCCATGGTTGCGATGAAGGCCTCCCGGGCGACAGCCGTCACGATTGCCCGCCCGTCGCTCCTCGTGGGTCTGCGTCCGAGGGCGGCGCGTCTGGCGCGTCGGAAGGAGAGCCATTCGCTCGCTGTAGCGCAGGTACAGCTTCAGGAGATCAAGCTAGAGCAGATGCGTATCGCGGCCGAGCAGCGCAACATGGACCGTGAGCTGGAGCTTCTGAAGATCGACGAGCGTCGTCGTGCGCGCGAGGACCGTGAGCGTAGGCGCGGCGTGCAGTCCGAGGACGAAGCGACCGACGCGCAACTGGAAGAAATCATGGTGCGGGCGAAGGCTCGCCGAGAGAAAAAGGAATCAGCCGAGGCTACCGAGGAGTCCGTCGAGACAACGAGTACGGTGACCTCACCAGAGGTGGCGCCGCAAGACGATTCACGTCGTCAGATGCTGACCGAGCTGGCGGCGCAGCTCCTCTCCGGTCAGTGGAAGCCGCCGGAGCGCGCATGAGACCGTCGAGCCGTCGCGTTGACCTCAAAGAACACGCGCGCATGCGAGAGGCGCAGAAATCCTGCGCTCGCTGTCAGCTACTTCGAGGCCCATGCGCCCGTCACACTCCAAGCTCACACAGGCGACCGACCATGGAAGAACTTGGTCTGACGAGCAGGCCGTCGCGTTCCTAGCCGACGATCATGCCTTCCAGGCAGCACGCTACCCTGGTTGAAGCCGCCGCAGTCGCTGCGGGAGTCGTGGCGACTTTTGGCGTGGTCGCTCTTTCGCTGTTCCATGTGTTTGGCAGACTGGTCGTCGTCGGGACGGCGCTACTGACTGTGGTCTCGGTGCTGACGGTGACGGTTCGTGGCTCTCAGCCGCGCTCGTAGAGCGCGCGCAGCTGGAGTTCTTCGGCGGAGCCCTTCTTGGGGATGTTCAGGCCTCCGTAGCGCTTGATCTTGGCGCGCCCGTACGTCCACCGTCGGTCACGGCTCATGAGGAGCTTCCCTCCCTCTTTCACCTTCTTCTCGACGATGGCCAAGGCCTCGGGCGACAGGCGCGCGGCCCATGCGTAGCCCAGGGTGTCGCCGTAGGCCGGCGCGATGAGCAGGTAGAAATCGCGTTCGGGGGCGCTCTGCACAGTTTCTTGGTCGGACGTGACGGTGACGAAGTCGGGCCCCATGACGGCGTTGATGATGGCGGCTCCTTGCCGGAAGGAAGGACCGTGTCCCTCGGGCTTGATGGCCATTTTGATCAGGGCGATCTCGGGCGGAGTGAGGTTCAGAAGATCGCGGTGATGCACCATCTCATGTGCAAGGATGCGTTCGAGCGTCCGAGGGTCGCCGACGATGCTGCGGTCGAGCGTGATGGTCGTCGTGTGCGGTAGCTTCTCGGACCATCGGCAGAGGCCGAGCCACCGAGACCCGATTCGCGTCTTGACGTGGACGATAGGTCGGGCGCCGCGGATCGACAGGACGCCCATGTACTTGTCGACAAGGTCGTCGATCGTGCTCATGAGCCCTTGCAGCAGTTCTCACACTTGTAGCAAGAGTCCCGTTACTGGTCTCCTACGGGGCCACCATCAGCCGATTCGTCGAGCGCGCCAGGCACGTCGGTGCACGCCATCGGCGCTCCCCCATCATCCCACGGTCGGTCGGCTTGGTACTGAGATACGTCGAGGCAACCGACGTGGTCTTCGCCGTTCCTGTAGGTAGGGTTCATCACTGCGTATGTCGTGCACGGCGCCGTGCACGGATGCAGGAGACCAAGCGCGTGCCCCCACTCGTGAATCATCGTGTCTTGCATCTCGTCGTACGACGTCAGTGTGTTCGAGATGAAGACGAAGTACGGTACGGTGTACCCGATGTAGTCGCCATCGACGAGCGTATCGAAATCCGCGAAGCTGACCTCGTGGACCGCGAAGCACCCGGGGTCGACGCAACCGAGGTCTCCGTGGAGCACGGTGATCTGAACGTCGGTGAACTCGGTCCATTGCCGCAACGCCTCGGCGACGGCGGCCTCGCCATCCGCGTCGACGTCGGTGGAGACATAGAACGTGTAGCTCTGGAGCGCCGGGAGGTGGAGGCCAGCGTCGCCAGAATCGATCTCGTCGACCGTCGTGCATGCGACGACGCAGACAAGTGCCGCAGTGAGGAGGAAGAGGAAGGCGCGTTTCAGGGCCATTGCTTAGTCTCCGCTGCCGGCGTCCGAGTCGCGCCGAAGGAACATGGGCTGCGGCCCGTTGGGGTCGTCGGAGCCAGGTACGAGGTCGTGTATGGGCGGCCCGTTGTTGGGCGTGCCGCTGAAGCTGTAGGTGGGACCGCTCCCGAACAGTGGATGCGTGAAGCACGCGCCGATTGCGAGAACGAGCGCGAGGCCAGCGGGGACCACGATGCGAAGCGTCATCACACGGCGCCCATGCGACGCCGTGAGCTAGCTTCCGTCCAGACAGGAGCTGTCCAGGAACGAGTTGTCCAGGAACTACGGCTGGCCATCGTGGGCTCAGACGGAAGCGTCGGCCGTCACGGTCGCGTCGACGACATCGGCGACGGGATCTGCGGGCGGCGGGGGCGGGGGTCCCCAGGCCGGCTGCCAGTGACGGTGCAGGCGCCACTGCTCTTCGCGCCAGCGCCACCACGGGTTGGCCTGCTGGCGGCTCCAGTACTCGCGGTACGGGAGGGGGCGTGCGACGCGCCACGCACCGGCCGCGTGATCCGCCATCATGGGGGAGATGTCGAAGGTGACATCGAACGTGTCGGTCGAACCCTGCTTGGCGAAGGTGACGGTCTCCTTGCCGGGCATGGCCGCCGTGAACACGAGGCCACCCAGGTGGCGCGCGGGCACGGGCTGCATTGGGAGGTTGGCCTGGTTGATGATCTCTCCGCTGGGCCCGACGGCGCTGAGGATGATCCACTCACGTGGCAGGTTGACGCGGACGGTCTGTCCGGCGGAGATCTGGACGTGCTTGACGCCCAGCATGGGGCTGACGTCGACGATGGTGCCCGGGGGACCTCCGGCGACGACGGTGCCCTGGTGTCGACGCAGGAGCCACAGGGCAGTGGCGCCGAGGGCGATGATGGCGAGCGGGGGCAGCATGGTGGGTCTCTTCCTTCCGAATCGGGTGGGATCAGTGTCCGAGGTAGCCGTACCGGGGAGGCCAGTACAAGTCGTAGCCGGCGGCAGCATCGGCGCCGGGCATGGGCGGGGCCGCGGGCTGGACGAGCGTCTGCTGGTTCAGGAGCGAGGCCACGTGCTGCAGCTCGTCATGGCGCGACGGGCTGAACATCGCGATGACCTCCTCGGCCGAGAGGGTGTTGAGGGCGTCGTCGAACTCCGCTTGCGCGGCGGGGCTGAGCTTGGCGCGGACGGCAGCGGCCGCCGCGACGGCGACGCCCAGGGTGACGGTCTTGCTGACGCGCGAGCTGACATACGCCCCGACGGCGCCACCCAGAAAGAACCAGACGAAGGGCATCATGTGGAGCCTGCGGGCGGAGCGGTGAGGACGGCCAGGACGAGGTGGAGCTGCTGCGCGAGCTTGGGCCCCAGCGAGCCGGCCTGCGGCTGACTGAGCATGCCGACGGTGGCGTGCAGCTGGTCGACGGTGGGGGTGGCGGCCAGCTGGTTGATGGCTCCCAGGACGGTGTCCAGCTGCTGGAGCAGGGGCTTCATCTGGATGTCGACGGCGGGCGCCAGGGCGGCGTTCGGGTCGGCCTGTTTTGCGTAGGCCTCCGCGACCGGCCCCCAGAGTTTGGCGACGGTGTTGGCGAAGATGCCGCTTGTGGGTTGCGCCAGAAACGCGACGACGCTGCGGAGGGTGGTCAGCGTGGGATCGCCGATGACGTGCCGGAGGGATTGCGATACGGCCTCGACGCCGATGTCGCGCAGCTCCTGCAGTGCGCGGAGGGCCTGCTCGCGGATCTGCGCGGACCGGTCGACGATGGGGATTGGAGCGTCGGCGAGGGCGCCCGTGGTGAAGGCAGGTGCGAATGCGGCGAAGCCGATCTGTCCCAGGGCGACAGCGATCCGCTCGCGGGTGGGCTGGTCGGGCTTGCCGGTGGGCGGGAGCATCTGTCCCCGCTGGAAGGCCATGATGGCTTGCTGCGTGGCGTGGTCGAGCGTCCCTGTGTCCGGGAGGGAGGCGACGCCCAGAGCAGTGAGGGCCCGCTGCACATCGGCCAGGCTGCCCACGGTCGTCAGGGCGCCCCGGTAACCAGCGGCAGCGCCAGGCACAGGCATCATGGACATGAATGCTACCACGACCTTAGGTCGCCATGACCTACTAAGATCGCAGTCGGCTGGCACACGGATGCAAGTCAGATGGAACCGGCGAGTGCGGGTCGTCGCGGGCAGGATCTGGCCTCGCGGAGGCGTTCCGCGGTAGGATGGCAGACACCATGGCTGGAGCCGTCGAGCAGATCCTGCGTCGGATGAAGGACAACAGCACGCGGGATGTGCTGGGTCGCAAGGTCCGGAGGGTGAACCACAGCCTCTTCATGATCGACGGAGAGGCCTTTCTGTCGGTGCGGTCGGCGGCCGCGCTCTTCGGCGAAGGCGCGCTGGGTGAAGGCCGCTACTACGAGCCGCAGCGTGTGCCCAAGTGGTCAGGGCGACCCAGCGTGCTCAAGGTGCGCGGTGGCCCGTTGACGCGTCGCGTGTTTCACGAGCTGACCAAGGAGCAGCACCTGGAACGTGCCTACGAGATGGCCCGCAAGGCGGCCGAGCAAAGAATGGCGTACCGCCGCGCGCTGGACAGCGCGATCTCTCGCTACGGGGACATCCCTCGGGGCACCCAGCCGATCTCGGGCATCTACAACCAGGCCTTCCCCGCGAAGGTCAAGGAACGCCTGCGGGCGATCCTGGCGGACGTCAACGACTTCACGGACGCGTCGGTGGCGCACTACGAAGCGTCGGGCAAGAGAACGCCGTGGCGCGACTCACCTCTCCGGGCGATCGCCGTTCCCGAGGGCAGCTACTATTGACGGAGTGTCAGCCCGGGTTCGGGTTTTCGACGTAGAGGGCCTGTCCGTTGGTGAAGCCGGTTTGGATCCTGGGTCCTCGCGGTTTGCGGAGCCCCAGCAGGCGCTCGCCGATGTCCCTCGTGAACATCGAGTCGGGCACGCCGTCGCCTCCGCCACCGAAGGGATTCTTGAAGATGTCCGTGAAGGATCCCAGGCAGGTGGCCTCGTTGCGGAGCCACGGCTCGCGATGACCCAGGATGAGCATGGCGGCGAGCACTTCCTCTTCGGGCGGCACGGTCCAGTCGTGGAAGTGGAGGGTCTGCCGGTCGTCGAGATCGTGAGCGATGCGCGTGTTGTCCGCGGCGATGGGGCTGTGGCGGTGCGCGATGAGGTAGCGGTGGCCGCTGAGACCTCCATGCACGATGACGAAGCGATCCTTGGCCCAGGTGCGGTGCTGCTCGTCGTCCAGGAATGAGAGGAGGACTTCGGTCGATGGCTTGATCGCGTCGACGTAGCAGTCCGGACAACACGGTGTCGGTCGACGCACGGTGGCAGCGACTTTGGCGTCGGGCTTGGCGGCGATCTCCTTGGCCTTGTCGGAAGGCTCGCTCTTGGGTTCTTCGGGCTTCGCGTCCGTGGGCTTGTCGCTCACGGTATCGACGGGCGCTGTCAGCTTGTTGGTCTGGCAGACCTCGATGCGTCCGTCGTCCATGCGCACGGCGGTCAGCACGTTCTCGCCGGGCTTGGCGATGGAGCTGATGAGGAGGCCGATGTCAGCGACGGGGGCGAGGATGGTGACGCCCTCGGTGTTCCAGAAGCGTCGCTTCTTCGCGAGGGCGTTCTTGTTGGCGGGCGAGAGCCAGCCGCGTTCGTTGAACGTCTCTTGCAGCTGAAGGAGGAGCTGCTTCTCGGCGGCGGTGGGCCGGACGATGGACAAGAGGCTCTTGCCGCTGTCCTTGGGATCGGGCGTCAGTCGGAGATCGCCGTTCCAGCTGGGGATGTACCAGGCGCGCATGGCTACACAGTCTCCGGGGCCGTGGCGGCGTGGCTGACGCCGTTGGTGGTCGATCCGTTCGTTGTGGGTGTCGGGAGCGCAGGCGCGTCGGACGTGGGCGTGGCTTTCGTCGTGCCGCCTTCGAGGAGCCTCTGGCGGAGCGATTCGGCGACGTCGTGCAGGCCACTCTCCTCGGCCTTCGCGAGGGCGGAGACCAGGTGATCGGGCCGGTTGGCGAGGGCGTCGGCGACGGTTTGGGCGGCATCGGGGATCGCGTTGACGATCTGCCGAACCATGCTGGCCCCAAACTGCTCGGGGTTGGGCATGGGGGACGGCATCATGGTTGCGTCGGATCCGTAGGAGCCGATCGAATTGTTGCTCACCAGGAAGCCGCCTCCCACGTTGCCCCACCCGGCGGTGCCGTGCCGGCGCATCACCTGCGGATCGCCCACGCGCAGCGTGAGGCACAGCTGGTGGGCGGCGGCGGCCACCTGCTGGATCTGCGGCAGGTTGCGTACGAACTCGTCGCCGTCGATGAGGCGTCGCATCTCGGCGCGCAGCGCATCCCGGAGAGCCTCCGAAAGCGGCGCCGGCTCGTGTTCGTGAGCCGGTCGTGGCGCCGTGGGTTGGGCCTGTGGATCGGCGTTTTCGTTTTCCATTATCATGTGTCCGACGCTACGTCATACGCGTGCGCGCCGCAAGACTGCGCCGTCGTCCGTCATGTTATTGGCCACATCGTTCGTGTTCGCGTAGTCTCGCGCTGCACGATGCTTCCCGGCGGAACGTACCGAGAGGAGTACCTGTCGGAGGCTCTCAGCTACGGATGGCGTTGTCGCAACCAGGCGTGCGGCGTATGGAACGGGGACGACAAGGAGTTTCGGATCACGTGCCGATGCTGCGAGGCTCCTCGACCACGCAAGGAGAGCGTCGTACGCGGCACGAAGGGCAAGCGTTAGCTTGAGCGCGATGCTACCTTCGTGACCATCATGAGTGTGATCGTCGAGATCCGGGCGGCCGAAGGTGGCCTCGATGCAAAAGACCTCGTTCGCGAGCAGTTCACGGTGTACGCGCGCCGCGCTGCTCGTCACGGTCTTTGACCTCGAACTCATCGAGGACCGTCCGGGGCTGATGGTCTTTCGCGCGCTGGGGGATGCTGCGGCGCACGATTTCCATGACGAGGCGGGAGGGCATCGTTGGCAGCGCGTCCCTCCGACGGAGAAGCGCGGCCGGGTACAGACCAGCACGGTGACGGTGGCGGTGCTGGAAGAGCCCACACCGCTGCAGGTGCGCCTGGACGATCGGGATCTGGAATGGCAGACGTGTCGGGCGTCGGGCAGCGGCGGTCAGAAGGTCAACAAAACCGAGAGCGCGGTGCAGCTGCGGCACGTGCCCACGGGGCTGACGGTCCGGGTTGAGACGGAGCGTTCGCAGCACCAGAACCGTGCGACGGCGCGCACGCTTCTGGGGGCGAGGATCTGGGAGCGCGAGCGTCAGCGGATCCAGAACGAGCGGGACGCGAGCCGCCGTGAGCAGGTGGGGGCTGGGCAGCGCGGCGACAAGCGGCGGACGATCGCTGTGCAGCGCGGTACGGTGGTCGACCACGTGACGGGTCGAGCCTGGTCACTACGTGACTACCTGCGTGGGGCCTGGTAGGCCGGCAGCGGCAGCTTGGCGAGCTGCGCGCTCGCGTGCAAATTGCGCCGTCTTGGCGCGCTGCTGTCCATCGTACGCCAGCCACACGGCCTGGTACCCGACGGGATCTCGCGGCATAGCGACCTGCTTGATTTGCATGAGGTCACGCAGATCGGCGACGAGGATCGAGAGATCGTCGAACGAGAGGGTGAGCGCACGGACGCGAAGCTTGTCGAAGGTCTTGACGCCCGGGACGGCGAAGAGGAAGTCCACCTGGACGCGCGAGCTGCGAATGTGCCTGCCGGTGGCCGAGCGGGAGTCCTGTCCGCGGAGGTCCATGGCGATCTGCCGGATCGTGCGGGCGTTCATGCCCTGCCGCACGAAGAACGTGAATGGCCCTCTCGGAGTGATCTCCGCGCCTTGCAGTGCTCCGGCGGCATCGCCAAAGAGGACGGCTTCCAGGTGCGCGCGCTGGATGGCCTTGGCGACGCGCAGGAGTTCCGGGCTGGGATCCATCCGCAAAGGATACACGCACCGGCCCCTGCCGGCCAAAAGCTTGCCGGCCCGGGTGCATGGGCCGTATTCTCGTGGCATGGCCGCTCGTCGCACCAAGGGTCGCAGTTCCCGTCGATCTATCCGTCGATCCGGCAACGGGGAGGGCAGCGACGAGAAGGCCCTCGTGAGCGCCAAGGCGTACATCGCCGGGCTGATGGGGCGCGCAACGAGCGCACTTCGCGAGCTGGATACGCGTGGCGAGCCGGGTACGGACATGGGCTCCCTCGTGGGCTACATGAATCGGTACCGCAACGAAGACTGGTACGAGCGCTACTACCGCTGATCCACTGATGGCCCAGCTGACCGATCCGCTAGCGCTCGGCTTTCTGACGAAAGCCACGAAGGGCATCAAGGGGATGTTCACGCCGGACGTGCTGGCCCAGGTGGCGCCGCTCTTCGGCTGGTCGATTCGGTCGCATGTCGTGGCGGCGCCGCTGGATGGCGAGCAGTTTTCGGGTGTCCTCAAGAAGCTGACGCCCGGCGTCCCAGGTGACCACCTTTTTGGCAGCGCGCGCGAGCGAAAGTCGATGCGCATCTTCGAGCCAGCGACCGGTCCGGCCAAGGTGGAAGCGATCCGCAAGCACGTCGTCGAGGTCGGCAAGGACGGTCCGGCACATCCCGAGCCAGGGCGGCTCTACGCGCACGGGTTGAGTGCGGGGATGGAGGTTGCGTACGGCCACAGCAGCTACATGCTTGGGGTCGATTCGGTGTGGTACGGCATGCCGGGCTGGACGATCACGACGCCCAAAGGAAGCGTGACATTCACGCAGAAGATCTCCTACAACGGCAGACCGATCCCGTTCTCAGAGAGCGCGCCCGATAAGGTCTGGTCGCTGCTCTACAAGTCGGGTCTGAAGGAGGACGCGAAGCGCGTTCTCGACTCCGTCGGCCATGAGGCGGTGGAGCGTGCGCTACGGCCTGCCGCATTCCGCGAGCTGGCGGGCACGGGGACGTGCTCGTGGTGCTTCAAGAACGTGAAGCTCCTGGGGGGCCGCGGAAAGGTGATGCGCCACGGCTGGTCGGTGAGCGGTCGCCGGCAGCGTGGCGCGTACGGTCTCACGTGGCACACGGGGCCCTGCGGGGGCTTCGGATGGCCGCCTTTCGAGGTGAGCGTCGAGGGGACGACGGCGTTTCGGATCTACGTGATGAATGCGCTGGATCGCATGAAGGAAGGTCTGGCGAAATTGCGCTCGCGACCCGACCAGCTCCTGGTCGGCGTGGAAAGTGGCACGACCAAGCTCACCTATGTCTCCAAGGACACGACCAAGAGGGTGTACTCCAGCGCGCGGGACTCACGTGGCGCGCCGATGTACGTCTCCGAGTACGAGGTTGTCCTGAAGGACAAGATCGACGAGGCCGAGCGCGAGATCGCCGCCGCCAAGGAAGAGATTGAATTTCTGACGCAGAAGATCAAGACATGGAAGCCGCAGCCTCTTCCCGGAACGAGGTAGGTCTCGTCGTCGTGTCGATGTAAGCTGGCCGTCCGATGCTGACCGCCAAGCGCCGCGCGAAGATCGAGAAGCTCCTGACCGAGATCCGCAGCCGGCATCCTCATGGAGCGTGCTGGGTCTGCGGGACTCACAGAGGCATGAAGACTTCGCGCGCCTCGTACGGGCTTCGCTGCAGGAAGTGCTTCGAGGGCGGGAGAACGATCCCGGACGTCGGTCTATTCGAACAGTGCAGCGCAGAGATCGAGCTTGGGCACAAGCCGCGCGACCATGCCGCAGGCTGAGTATGTTCTTCTCTACTACGTTGCCGATCCGTACACGGGAGGTCGCGTGGTCATCGGGGCGCTGGTTGACGCCGACGGTGTCGTGGCGCTCGTGCGCGGCAAGACTCCATGCGGTCACTGCCTCCGCAAGTCCGGGGGTGCGGCTCATCGAGATGGCGTTGCAGGACGTGGAACGACGGATGGCTTCGGGATGGAATCGACTCGCGCTTCCAGGCTCGGTGGGACCGCAGATTGTGGCGAGCGAATCGCGCTGGACGCCAGGCGGTGCACGAAGCGCTACGGCGTGGGTCGCCTCGCTTCTAGTTCGTGGTCGAGAACCGGACCAAGTAGAGGACGCTGTCGAACGGCAATAGTCGGACGGCGTCGCTCGTTCGGCGGTCCGGTTTGATGCGTCCGGCGAGGACGTCCTGCAGGCACTCGTCCCAGACTGACTTCGGCGCAGGAGAGAGCAGGCTACGGATCTTTGCCTCCTTTTGCGCCTCGCTGTCGCCCGTGGTGTTCAGCAGCACGGTGCTCATGAGCCCGCGCTCGAAGTGCTCCTGGGCTTGCGCCAGCGTGGTGCCTTCCGAGGCGTAGTCGAGTTCGAGACCTTGCGCGAACCACGCGCCGTCATCGTAGACGACGTGCACCCGCAAACTGCCCATGTGAGAGGCGCCGCGCATTTGCTTGACAGCCGGTATAACATGCGTCACCTTGCCTCGCTATGGCGGACAAACAGACGGTGTCGGACGCGCTTCGTCGCATCGCTTCGCTCAAGGGTCTCATCGGCGAGCACCGCAAGCGCGCAGCGGCTTCGGTGACGTACGAGGAGAGCGCGAAGCCCTCCTTCGACTTCGAGGAGACGGCAGCCAAGGCCAACGCGGCGCGTGACGAGCTGGTCGCGCTCCAGACGGCGGTGCAGCTGGCGAACGCCAAGGCGGAGATCGAGTGGCATGGCAAGACGATGGCGGTCATGCACGCCGTGCGACTGCGCGAGGAGTACAAGAGCGAGATCGCCTGGTACAAGGAGCTTCACTGCCTGGCGCAGGCGGTCGTCACGACCGAGGAGTTCTCGTACGACGACGACGGCAAGCGCGTGCGCGTGGCCAAGAAGAACAACTGTGCGCTGCCCGATGGCAAGCGCGCGGAGACGGTCGACCGCCTGCAAGGCGAGCACGACAAGATCAACATGCTCATCGAGAAGAGCAACGGCCGCACGGAGATCGCTCTCTAGCGCGCCACAAGACTTCAGTGGGGTGGGAGGAAAGCAGACGAGAGGACGCGCAGGGAAAAAATAAGGTGCCCTCGAACCGACGCCGATTCCGAGATTCAGCCTTCAGCGTTCAGATTTTGCGTCAGCCTTGAGCGGTCAGCGATGAGCTTCCAGCTCTGAGCACTTGTCCTTTCCTTCGTTACTCTCCGGGCGGGCCCCAAAGGCCAGCCGGGCTCTCCTACCCCGCTGGGGATCATCGAACGAGGTTTCGCCGTGAGCCGCAAGCGTGTGGAGGAGACGCGAAAGAGTGCGCGACGTCCTCTATGCCCGTCCTGCCGCGTGGGCGGTTACACACAGAGCGAGGCACTGGATGGCCGGCCGCGTTTTCACTGCGGCCAGTGCGGCAGCACGTGGACGTGTGGTCGTGATGGTGGCGAGTACGCGGGCCGCGCGCAGCCGGGCGTTGGCGGATGACGACCTCGGACGAGTGGATGGGAGCGCACGGTTGGCGCGTGCTGGTGCAGCCCAACGGGCTCCTCGCCATTTTCAGCATGGTGACCGACGAGATGCTTCTCGTGAACGCGACGGACGAGGAAGTCGCAGCGTGTGTCGTGACCGCCGAGCGCGAGCGCGCGGAGCGTGGTGCGACAGGTCTCGCGCGGCAGATGGTCGCGGAGGCGCGCGAGGACAGCCGGGCGCCGTGGGCCACGCGATGGGAGCGGACGCTCGCGATGCTGGGCGGCTGGCGAGGGATGGCGTACGTGGACCACCTGACGAAGCGGTGCGCGTGATGGCGCAGTGCAACCGTTGCCACAAGGAAAAGTCGGTTCCACGCGCGATGGCGGATCGCCGGGCGTGGTGCATGTGCCCAACGGAGCTTCTCGTGGTGGAGGAGATCTGCGACGGGTGCGGCGCGAAGAGCGGAGGTTTTTCGTTCCAGACGGGTGATGAGGCCGCGCCGGGTACGGCGGCGTGGACCGCGCCGCCGGCAGGTTGGCTGTCTTCCTCGGGTCCGGACGGACGCGAGTCCATTGCCTGCTCGGTGGCGTGCGCCAGGAAGGTGGACACGGCCCGACGGGCGGAGGAAGTGCTCACGAACGAGGGGCTGGCCATCGTCAAGACGCCGGGGGTGTGTGGCGGCTACGCGCGTTTGCATCAGACTCGGATCCCCGTGTCGTGCCTGGAGTCCTGGCGTCGCCAGGGAGCTGGGGTCTATGGCCTTCAGAGGTCCTACCCGCATCTCACCCGAGCGCAGATCGAGGCCGCCTGGGCGTACGCGGACGCCCACAAGGACGAGATGGACCGGGAGATCGCGGAGAACGAGAACGCCTAGGTTGCTTCGGACGTCACGCGACTTAGGTTGCGCGGCGGCGCTCCGGCGCAGAAAGAGTGGGGTAGCGGATGCGTCCGGATCGGATGACGACCAAGAGTCGGGAAGCGTTTGTGGCGGCTGTGGAGCAGGCCAGTCGTCGTGGCAACCCCGAGGTGTACCCGGACCATCTCTTCTGGGCGCTGCTCGATCAGGTGGGGGGCGCGGCGGGCGCCATCCTGGTGAAGGCGGGCGGCGATCTCGCGACCCTGCAGGGGCACGCGAAGAACGCTCTGGACGGCTATCCGCGCGCGTCCGGAGGGGCGGAGCCAGGCCTCTCGCGCCGCACGATGGATGTCATCCGTCGTGCGGACGACGAGATGAAGAAGCTGAAGGACGAGTACGTGTCGGTCGAGCACTACCTTCTGGCGCTGGCATCGACCGACAAGAACGTGATGGGGATGCTGGAGGCATGCGGCGGCGTCACGTACGAGAAGGTCTTGGCCGCGATGGCGAGCGTGCGCGGGACCCAGCGGGTGACGGACGCGGATCCGGAAGGCAAGTTTCAGGCGCTGGAGAAGTACTGCCGCGACGTGACCGCGCAGGCGCGCAAAGGCAAGAGCGATCCGGTGGTGGGTCGGGACGAGGAGATCCGTCGGGTGATGCAGGTGCTTTCCCGTCGCACCAAGAACAACCCCGTGCTTATCGGCGAGCCGGGCGTGGGCAAGACGGCCATTGTCGAGGGGATCGCGCAGCGCATCGTGCGCGGGGACGTGCCGGAGTCGCTGAAGGACAAGCGGCTGGTGGCGCTCGACATGGGCGCTCTCGTGGCGGGGGCGAAGTTTCGCGGGGAGTTCGAGGAGCGCCTGAAGGCCGTGCTGAAGGAGGTCGAAGCGTCCGAGGGTGGCGTTTTGCTCTTCATCGACGAGCTACACACCATCGTGGGGGCGGGGGCGGCCGAGGGCGCGATGGACGCGGCCAACATGCTGAAGCCTGCCCTGGCGCGTGGGGAGCTACGGTGCATCGGCGCGACGACGCTGGACGAGTACCGCAAGCACATCGAGAAGGACGCGGCGCTGGAGCGTCGATTTCAGCCGGTCCTGGTCTCGCAGCCGACGGTGGAGGATACGATCGCGATCCTGAGAGGGATCAAGGAGCGCTACGAGACGCATCACGGCATCCGGATCCAGGACGCGGCTCTCATGGCGGCAGCGACGCTCAGCGACCGGTACCTGACCGAGCGGTTTTTGCCGGACAAGGCGATCGATCTCATCGATGAGGCGGCGGCGAAGATCAAGATGGAGGTCGACAGCATGCCGGCGGAGATTGACGCCTCGCAGCGTCGTCTCATGCAGCTGCAGATCGAGGAGCAGGCGCTGAAGAAGGAGCGTGACGCCCCCAGCCGGGCGCGCGTGACGGAGGTCAAGAAGGAGATCGCCGACATCGAGGAGACGGTGGCGGGGATGCGTGCGCAGTGGCAGCGCGAGAAGGAGATCATCGAGCAGCTCCGGGCCAAGCAGCCGGACGTGGAGGCGCTCAGGCAGGAGTCCGAAGCGGCGCAGCGTCGCGGGGACCTGGGGCGTGCGGCGGAGATCAACTACGGCAAGATCCCCGAGCTGGAGAAGGGGATCGAGGAGCTTCGTCGGTCGCTGGCCACGGTGCAGAAGGTCCGGAGCTACCTGCGCGAGGAGGTGACGGCGGAGGACGTGGCGGCGATCGTGTCCAAGTGGACAGGGATCCCGGTCAGCAAGATGCTGCAGGGGGATGCGGAGAAGCTTCTCCACATGGACGGACAGATCAAGGGGCGCGTCATCGGTCAGGATCTGGCGGTGGAGGCGGTGTCGAGCGCGGTGCGCCGGTCGCGCGCGGGGCTTGGCGATCCCAACCGCCCCATCGGGAGCTTTCTCTTCCTGGGTCCCACGGGGGTGGGCAAGACGGAGCTGGCGCGCGCGCTGGCGGAGTACCTCTTCGACGACGAGCGGGCGATGATCCGCATCGACATGAGCGAGTACATGGAGAAGCACTCCGTGTCGCGGCTCATCGGGGCTCCTCCGGGCTACATCGGGTACGACGAGGGAGGGCAGCTGACCGAGCCGGTGCGTCGTCGTCCCTACGCGGTGGTGCTGTTCGACGAGGTGGAGAAGGCGCACCCGGACGTCTGGAACGTGCTTCTCCAGGTGCTGGAGGACGGGCGGCTCACCGACGGTCAGGGGCGCACGGTGGGATTCAAGAACGCGATGATCGTGCTCACCAGCAACGTGGGATCCCAGCACCTGATGGAGATGGTCGACGACAGCGTGGACATGGCGAATGCGCTGGCGGCGTACGCGTCGACCAGCCGAGATCGAAGCCACAAGGCGGTGCTGGACGAGGTGCGGAAGACGTTCCGGCCGGAGTTTCTGAACCGTCTCGACGAGACGGTGGTCTTCGACCGGTTGGGCAAGGCGGAGATCCGCCACATCGTGGACATCCAGCTGGTGAAGTTCGTGGAGAGGCTGAGTGGTCGTGGCGTCCTGCTCCAGGTGACCGATGGCGCGAAGGAGCTTCTGGCGGAGCTGGGGTGGGATCCGCAGTACGGCGCCCGGCCGCTGAAGCGCGCGATCCGCAAGAACCTGGAGGACCCGCTGTCGGTCAAGCTCCTGGCGGGCGAGTGTCCGATCGGCACCCTCATCGAGGTCGAGCGCCGCGACAATCGGCTGGTTTTTGTGCCGAAGGTACAGAACTGAGGGACTTCGCCGAGGGTCATCGCCGAGAATTCGCTGCACTTTCTCGTCACCGATCTCGGCTACACGCAGGTCGCTCCCGACACGCAGACGGCGCACCGTGAAGACGCTCCGGCCGCGCTCTAGGACTGCGCGGTCGGCGTCTGGAAAAAGCTCTTGCCTGAATCGGTAGCGAGTAGTAAACACTACTCACATTGAAGGCCTTCGGGAAGCGGCTACGGACGTTGCGGCTGGAGAGGCATCCCGACCTCTCGATGAGGCAGTTGGCGCGGAAGGCCGGCATCGAGCCGGGGTACCTGAGCAAGATTGAGCGCGGGGTCGAGCGCGCGTCGGAGGACACGATCGTGCTGCTGGCGGATGCGCTGGGCGAGAGCCGCGACGTTCTTCTGGCGATGGATGGGCGCATGTCGAAGCGGCTCCTGGCCATCGTGATCAAGCGTCCGGATCTTCTCGCATCCTGGATTGAAGCGGTTGAGAAGATGCCCGACGACGCGGTCCTGCGTGTCGTGCGCGAGGTACGGGACGGCAAGTGGTGAAAGGAAGGCGATCATGCTGGAGCTAAGTGGAGATGTCCTGGTGTTCAACTTCCCCCACGTGCACCCAAGGGCGAGCGTGCGGGTTGGCTTTCAACGCACGCTGCGGATCCCGGACGACGACAAGACGTACCCGTTGCCGCCCGGCCTGGGAAACTTCCCCGTCCGGCACATCGAGGACTTCAAGAAGCGCTTGCCCGAGCGGTGGCTGAAGCGCGGCGGGGTCATGGTGCCCATGTACCAGAGCGAGGCCCTGTGGCTCCAGTTTCAGGGAACGTACGACTCCGAGCGGGAGCACCACTACCCGTTCGCGATCAAGGTCGCGACAGGGAAGATGAGCGCGCTGACGGGCAAGCCGTGGTCGAAGAAGCTGAAGGGCAAGGACTACTGCGTGGTGCCCGAGCAGCCGTGGCTCGACGGCTACGTCGTCGAAGACGGCCTTGTCAGGCAGTTCGTGGCGATGCCGCTGGGCGGCGGGTTCACGGTCGAGGAGCAGCTGACGGGCAAGGCGGAGTTCGGGGGGATTCAGATCGAGGTCATCCCGATGAAGCGCTCGGAGTACGAGAAGCGCTTCCCCAAGGTCGAGCGCAGACCCAGGCTTCGCATGCTGCGAAGCATGAGCCTGGGATCGGCGGGAGGAGGTGGCTACGGGACGATGTCATACAGCGCCACGGCGTCCGCCTCCGCAGGCGACGCCATGATGAACATGTGCGAGATGGACAGCATGGGTCTGGGGGCGGGCGGCCGGATGAAGCAGCAGGTGTTCGACGATCCGTACGGCCTCGATCGGTGGGACACGGGGCACAAGAGCCGGTGCTTCGTCCACCTGGCGAACTCCATGATGTGGCGCCGGATCACGGGCGACGAGCCCCCGACAGTCCCATTCACAGCGGCGGAGTACAGGCGCAACGGGATGCCTTGGTTCGACTTCTACGCCGACGCGCCGGCCCTGGAAGGCACGTCCAAGCTGAAGGGCGTGAAGACGGTCAAGCAGGTGGGCAAGCAGAAGGGTGTCAGCGCCCTTCCGGAGAACACGTCCCTCTCGATCGACCCGAAGCACATTCACGCGATCATGTCGCATGGCAAGCAGGTGAAAGACGGCGTCTGGAAGTAGTAGGATCACGCGCATGGACGACGACACACCCGAGCAAGTGAGGCGCCGCCTCGTCAACACGGCCGCAGCGGAGAGGTGCGACCGCTGTCGATTTTGGACGAACGAAGGCGCCAAGGAGACGGGCGTCTACCGGATCCATCCCGAGCAGCACTCGTTTCACAGGCGCACGGTGCAGTACGGACAGTGCGTGCGCCACGACGCGGGAACGTTCCCCGATCTCAATGCAGCGCGAGACCACGCCCGAGAGTCCGTGATGCTGCGAGGTCGCGTGGAGACGCGCAACGACTTCGCGTGCAGCGCGTTCGAGGCGGCCCGCAGCGAGCCGTCGACGTGCCGCGTGTGCAAGCGCGTGACCGCGAAGAAAGTACGCAACTGTCCGTGCTCTTGTTACGTGTGCCGCCGAGGCGACGCGTGCGGCGTGTTCTTCTGGGCATGCTCGCACTGCGGCAGCGGCGTGGACGAGGACAAGCGCTGGCCGTGGTCGCTTCGGCTCGCAGATCCGGAGACGTTGCACTGCGCGGAGCTTCGTGCGCGCGCGAAGCTGCCCGAGAAGATGCAGCTCGTCTGCCCACGGTGCGACGTGATGATGCAGCGGCGGGAGGAGCCCACGGGCAGCTGGATGATGTCAGGCCCGACGGGGCATGGCGCTCCGCCGCCTGCGGCGCCCATGAAGCTCGCGCCACCGACGGGTGCTGGCACATCGCTCTGTCCCGTCTGCGGCTGGATGAACGTCGGCGTGACCGGATGACCGGCCACAAGAAGCAGGACACGATCGACGCGGCGCTGGCACTGCTCGACGAAGAGAAGAGCAAGCTGCGGCGCATCTTCCGCCAGCCGACGCGCTCGTCCTCCATTCACTGGCTCCTTCCGATGCTGCAGTCGGGATGACCCGCCGTTGGCACGAGGAGCTGTCGAACATCCAGCACGAGGCGCAAGGTCGTCGGCTCGCCAGCAGCGACACTCTCTGGTACAAAATGCGCCCATGGAAAGCGACAGCTTCGACATCATCGAGAGCCAGGGAGGTGTGCCCATCAAGGCCTGGACGCGAGGCGTTCCGGTGGAGGATGGCGCGAAGGCGCAGCTCCGCTACACCTCGCAGCTTCCCATCGTGTGGCCGCACATCGCCGTCATGCCCGACGTACACCACGGCTTCGGCTCGACGGTGGGCAGTGTCATCCCGACCGTAGGAGCGATCATTCCCGCCGCGGTCGGGGTCGATATTGGCTGCGGCATGGTGGCAGCGCGCACGACGTTGACGAGCCATCAACTGGGCGACAGCGCAAAGGCGCTCTTCGATTCGATCTCGCATGCGGTGCCGCACGGCCGTTCGGACGAAGGTGGCAACAACGACCGTGGCGCGTGGGGCCAGCCGCCGGAGGTGGTGACGGCAGCGTGGGCGGGGCTGGAGGAGCGGTTCAAGCGGATTGTGGACAAGTACCCGCGCCTGGAGACGCGCCGGCAGGTCAAGCAGCTGGGGACGCTGGGTACGGGCAACCACTTCATCGAGGTGTGCATCGACACCGAGGACCGCATCTGGGTGATGCTGCACTCGGGCAGTCGTGGCATCGGCAACCGCATCGGGAGCTACTTCATCGCGATCGCGAAGGACGAGATGGATCGCCTTGGGATCTCCATGCCCAACCGGGACCTCGCGTACCTGTCGGAGGGGACCGAGCATCTGCCAGACTACATGGAGGCGGTGGGCTGGGCGCAGGACTACGCGCGCACGAATCGCGAGCTGATGCTGGAGCGCACGCTGTCGGCGCTGCGCAAGGCGGGGCTGCCGAAGTTCGAGGTGACCGGGCAGGTGGTCAACTGCCACCACAACTACGTGCAGAAGGAGGAGCACTTCGGCCGCGAGGTCTACCTGACGCGCAAGGGTGCGGTGAGTGCTCGTGTCGGAGAGATGGGCATCATCCCCGGTAGCATGGGAGCCCGGAGCTTCATCGTGCGTGGCAAGGGCAACGCGGAGTCCTTCCACACGTGCAGCCACGGGGCTGGCCGGGTGATGAGCCGTACGGCGGCGCGGCAGACGATCACGCTGGCGCAGCACCGCGAGGACACGGCGCACGTCGTGTGCTGCAAGGACAAGGACGTCGTTGACGAGAGCCCTCGGGCCTACAAGTCCATCGAGGCGGTGATGGCGGCGCAGTCGGATCTCGTGGAGATCGTCCACGAGCTTCGGCAGATTGTCTGCGTCAAGGGTCTTGGTGACGGCGACGGGCACAAGGGCAAGAAGGAGCGGAGGAGGAACGACAGGCGTCAGGAGGCGAGTCTCTACGGGCACGGCGAGCCGGACGACGACGAGAGCGGTCCCGACGCGTGAGCGCGGGACCATGAAGGTCAGCGGTAGCCAGAGCTGGTCTTGCGGGTGGTGTCGACGGCGGGGACATCGTCCACGTCGGCTTCCATCTCGATCTCCATGTGACGCATACTGTCGCTCGTGTTGCGCATGACGAAGTCGAAGTCTTGTGCGACGACGCATGCATCGAAAACGATAGCGAGGCCGTTCTCGAACGCTTCGACCGCGATGGGCATCTCGGAGATGAGCTGGTCTCGGTTGCCGATCTTCACGGCGAGAAGGTCGAGATCTCCGCGGCTGTCGGAGTGGATCCACAGACGCCTGGTCCGCATGTGCCACGGTGAGCGCCAGATGATGTGCTCCTCCGGCGTGGGCGGCACGCCAAACCGACGCGTCTTCGAGCACGGCCTCGGATCGGGCGCGAGTGGGTACGGCCGTGAGTCGTCATTGGAGTGACCTTCGTACGCGAGCTTGACGAGAACGGGCTTCTTGGAAGTGTTCTCCACGACGCAGTACATGACCTCGGCGACCTGAAGAGTGCGGATGTTCTTGCCGGCGAGAGGGACGCCGCCGCGACCTTCCTGGCCTGGAGTGAAGCCAATGCCTCCCATTCGGTGGGTGGCGTTGTCCTTCTCGTCGAAGGTGACGACGTGTCCGCCCAGATGGATCTCGCGCAAGCAGACGGGATGCTCCAAGCCTGCGCCGCGGTCCGTGACCGCCGTGCTGCCCTGGAGCCTCTCGCCGTTTTTGGAGAACGCGAGGATCGTCAGCGCGTCGGGCGTCCAGCAAGAGATGAGGGGCCGCATCGCGAACATCAGCTTCTCGCCCGGAGGCGCGATGGCCGGCTTGTCCGAGTAGACAGTGTCCTCCAGAAAGAACTTTTTCTTCTTGCCCGTAGTCTCGGGCGCGGACGGTGATGTGTTTCCCTGGTAGCCTGTCTGTACGCGAGTTACGCCGGTCCGCACCATGCAGCCATGGTGCATCCGTCATCGATCCAAGTCCAAGCCAAATCGCGACGTCGTCGAGGTCGTGGCTGTGGTCCAGGTAGGGTCGCGCGCGCATCTTGCGTGAGCGGCGGCCAGGTCTTAGCCTGGAGGCTCGGATGGGCAAACGAGACTACTACGACGTCCTGGGGATCACGCAGGACGCGTCCTCGGACGACATCCGTCAGGCCTTCCGTCGCGAGGCGGCCAAGAGTCATCCGGACCGAAACCAAGGGGACGAGAAGGCCGAGGCTCGGTTCAAGGAGATCAACGAGGCCTTCCAGGTGCTCTCCGACGACGGCAAGCGCCGGATCTACGATCGGTTCGGGCATGCGGGGCTCGATCCGGGGGGAGCGGGCGCGAGCGATGGGGACGGCTTCCACGGGGTCCAGGACGTGTTCGCGCACATGCAGGAGCTGTTCGCGGACATGTTCGGGGCGACGGTACCACCGGAGGAGCAGCGACGCCGGCACCGCCACAACGGCGCACCACCGCGGCAGGCCAAGAGCGGACAGGACATCCGGGTCGAGATCCCGATCACGATCCGCGAGGCCGTGTACGGGTGCACGCATACGGTGACGGTGCGGTCGACGGCGGTGTGCTTGGAATGCGGCGGGACGGGCGCCCGACGCGGCACGAAGCCCGAGGTCTGCTCGGGGTGCGGAGGGGGCGGCCAGGTGTCGGTGCCGCGTGGGTTCATTGCGTTCTCGCAGCCCTGCGGGATGTGTCACGGCGTGGGGCAGCTCATCCACCATCCGTGTGGCGCATGCCGTGGCCAGGGGGCGTCGGAGACGACCCGCCAGGTCCCGGTCAACTTCCCTCCGGGGATCGCCGAAGGTCAGCGTCTGCGCGTACGTGGCTACGGGATGCCCGGGCGCGACGGAGCGCCGTCCGGTGATCTGCAGGTGGAGATCGTCCTCAAGCCCGACGAGAGATTCGAGCGGCACGGTGCCGATCTCCAGACGCATGTGCACGTGCTGTTCACCCAGGCGATCCTGGGTGCCGAGCTGAGGGTACCGGTGCCCGACGCCACGCGCGACGACGTGACGGTGCCGATGTTCTTGCCGCCGGGCACGCAGAACGGGGCGGCCCTCCGCGTGGCGGGCCATGGACTTGGGCGCACCGGGGCGCGAGGTGTGCTCATCGTCGTCATCCATGTCGATGTGCCCGTGAAGCTGTCGGAGCGGGCGCTGGCTCTGGTCGCGGAGTTGAACGCCGAGCTGGTTTCTCCGCAGAAGAAGCCGCAGCTCTCGCCGGGAGCCGAGCCGCCGCCGCCCGGGTGAGTCGTGGTACGCTCGCGGAGTCGTGCGTCGTGACAGCTCGATCCTGACCGCGGGCCTGGCGAACGTGACCGAGAGCGGCGCGCACTTCGAGACGTGCGTCCCTGTTCGGTTTCGTTTCGTCCGCAATACTGTGCCCGCCCCGCGCCGGTCGGTGGACCCGAGGATGTACAGCCAGGACGTCGAGCCGGCTGGGATGTACATGCTCCACGTGCCTGGGGACGGAAAGCTGCCCACGGGCTGGGAGGAGGGGACGGCGGAGTTTCGTTGCCCGCTGGTGCTGGAGTTCAATACGGATCCGGGTGCGACCTATGGCCCGAACGATTGGAAGCGGCGTCTCTACCGCGCAGTGAAGCGCAAGAACCTGAGGTTGAGCCACAGCCTGCTCGACGCGGGCTACGACGGGATCGTGACCGTGCGCGATGGGGGGACAAGCGAGATCGTCGATCTGCGCCCCGCCCGCGGATGGACCCGTCACAGGCGCTGATTGGCAAGCGCCGTGCGTCTCGTGGTATTCTCGAACGCATGTCGCGGATCTCCAAGTCGAACGTCGTTGGGCTCTTCGAGCACCTGGTGAAGGCGCTGGGCGGCCGCATGGCCACCTCGTACAAGGACGTGGGGGGCTACCGGCTCGACTACAACGGCGGCTACGGCGGCTACAACATCGAGCGCATCTCCAACGAAGGCGGGGCGGTGAGCCAGCCATTCGGGAGCGAGCGGCATGCGGCGACGCCGTTCTGGTACATGATGCGGTTCGCGCTCATGGCGATCGAGGAGGCCCAGAAAAAGCACAAGGGTTCGTTCCGACGGTCGAGTCGCGGCGGGTCTCGACGCTAGTCGGGCACGTCTCCTGGTCGTAGGATGTAGTAGTCGCTCATCATCCCTCGCGTGGTGGTCATGGTGTTGCGCTCGCGGTCTGCGTGCCTGGAGCCGCACCGGTTCCAGCACACCGCGGACACGTCTTGTAGGTGATGCCCTCGGCCGCACTCCACTTCTGGAAGACACGGCAGGTGCCTGTGCACTTGTGGCACTTGCCGGTCTCCTTTTCCCACGCGAGCTGGAACTGTTTGATCTGTGCGCCGGACAGAGCGATCTCGCGCCGCGTGCTCTTGTCGAGCTTCGACCAGTTGGGCAGGCCTTTGCGCGGGCCGCTCTTGAAGAGCGTCGTGCAGACGGCCCCTTCGACGAGGACGGTGTCGGGAGGGACGGCGCGCCACTTGAAGGCTTGCCACCCGGGGATGTCGAGGATGCGCGAGCCCTGCTCGCTGTAGAGATCGACCGGCTTGCTCGACATGCTTCACTCCTTTAGTCGATGTGCATGGGGCGCCACTCGACGAGCTGCGAGGCCCTATCCTCGCGCAGCGAGTAGACGGCGGTCACCTGCTGGTCGTTCCGGAACTGGTACGAGCGGTACATGGTCCGCGCGCTCTCGCCCGGTCGAGCGTACACAGGTCGAATCTTGTGGTCCTTGTCGCGGACGACGAGCAGGTGCGTTGCGCCCTCAGCAAGGCCTTGGTCAAACCAAAGGCCGATGTCCTGGCGGTCCTTGTCGGCCGGCGGATCGATGGGCTTCTGGAACATCCCGGAGACCATGGCTGGGAGCGAAGCTCGCAAGAAGAGCGACTCGCCCAGCGCTCGGATCTGGTTGCCGTCGAGCGGGACCTGGCGTCCGTCTTCCGTACTGAGCTTGGTTTTGGCCGAGCGTGGTGTGAAGAGGGCCATGAGGCCCCCGACGAGGATGCTCACGCCGGAGGGCGTGATGGCGCCTCCAAGCTTCGCGGACAGGGTTTCCGCAGCGGATTCGATGTGGGCGCGCACGTCCGTGAAGTCCGAGGAGGCGCTTGGTGCAGCGACCGGCGCGACGGGGCGAGAGCGCTGCGCCTTGCGTGTGGCTTTGCGTCGGGCCGCGCGCCGGTCGGTGGTCTTCACGCGTGGAGATCCCGATCGGATTTGCTGTCGCGGAGGCCAAGCTGTCGGGCCAGCTCGCGCTCGGGCTGAACGTCCTCCTCGTAGGCGTGTGCGCCGATCTCGCCCAGCTTGGTGCAGCGGTCCCAGAGCACGACGGAGACCGCGGTGGCGAGGTTGAGGCAGTGCCTGGTGGGGATGACGACGAAGCGGTAGCAGGCACTGAGGACGGATTGCGGCAGGCTGCCGTCCTCGGGACCGAAGACGTAGACGGCGTTCTTGGGGTGCTCGAAGAGGTGGAGGCGCTCGGCGTTTGGGCGCATCTCGACGGCGACGGGCACGGCGGCGGGGAATTGTTCGAGCGGCCGGTCGTAGGAGAAGAGGTCGACGTCCTTGTAGCCGCGCATTCGTTCCTCGCGCGGGATGCGGCCTCGGGCTTCGATGTCGAGTCGTACGCGGTCACCAGTGAACCACACCTGCCGAACGCCAAAGCAGCTGGCGAGCCGTAGCGTCCCCGCGACGTTGTGCGAGTACTTTGGGTTGGTGAGAACGATCGCGGGTGACGATCCCGCGGGAGGCGCGTGCTTGCCGATGATCAGGCGGTCCATGGTCGCAGTCCTCCCGCTTCTTGCGGTGTCAGACGTCATGTCATACATTCAACCGGCATCGCACGCAACGATCGGAGAGCCCATGTGTTACTGCGACGCCGAGACGGCCTCGTTTCAGTCGACGACCTACCCGCGAAGCGCGAAGGAACGCCACTGCTACGAGTGCGAGTCGCTCATCCCCGTGGGCGAGAGGTACGCGCGCGTGGCGGGCAAGTGGGACTATCGGGTCGAGAGCTACGCCATGTGTCTTGGGTGCGACGCGTGGGGAGACGCGCTGTCGGTGGCGCAGCGGCGGGAGTGTGGCGAGGCGTGCTGGCAGCTGGGAGCGATGTGGAGCGCGGTGGTCGAGTTCTGCGAGGAGCACCTGGGCTACCGCCCGATCGCGCGAGCTACCGCGTGAGCGTCTGGGGTTACCGCCTGCTGGCGGTGCTGGTGGGCGTGCTTCTGGCCCTGCTGATCTCCCGGCGGCGTGCATCCAAGCGGTCGCCGCGCGCGCCGCGCGACGAGGAGCGTACGGCCAAAGAGGACCAGCGGATCGCTGTTCACGAGGCCGGGCATGCGGTTCTCACCTGGTCGTGCGCTACGGTGTCCGACTTCACGGAGGTGTCCATCGATCCGCGTAGCGCGGACGCCGACGCGGACGGATTCGTGATCTACAAGGTGCTCCAGGTCTACGACGACACGCCTCACGGCCAGTGGTGCCGGACCGTCATGAATCTTGGCGGTCTGGCCGCCGAGGTGATGGTCTACGGCAAGATGCGATCGGGTACGTCCTACACGGATCTGAACGGCGCTCGTCGCCGCGCGGCGTGGCTCGTCGCGTGTGGAGAGACCACGCCTCCCTGGAAGAACCTGCGCGATGACGCGCCCACTCCTCCTTTCGCGAAGATGTTCGAGGAGCCACCGACCGAGGAGGAGGTGGCCGTGCTGGCTGCGTGTTGGCGCATGGCGCGGGCGGTTCTGTCCGCGCACCGGGCCGGGCACGGCACGCTGGCGGAAAGCCTCGTCCGCGAGCGAAAGCTGGACAGTCGTGGGGTAGCGCTGGTGCTGGGGCGCCGTCTCTACTTCGACCACCCGGTGGTGCACGCGCTGCGGCGGCTGGTTCTGAGGGAGTGGTTCTACGTGCCTACGTTGGGGGCGGCTGGCGCTACGGAAACGAGCGAAACGTCCTCGTCTCGTCCTTCTTGAGCCAGCGCTGGATCCATAGGCGTGGCTCGTCCGGGTGCGCGCATTCGGCGGCAACGCGCCAGAGGCTCGTGTCGATCTCGGGGGCTTTGACGACGTCCGGCGCGTCCGGGACGACGTCGGGCACGAGGGTGACGTCCAGCATGTCGACGTGCGCCATGGCCTCGGCGTAGACGCGCGCCCCTCCGATGAACCACACGTCCCGTCCCGGACGGCTGCTAGCGGCGGACGCGATGGCCAACTCGACGCTTCGCGCTGTGCCCACGCTGGTGGCCTCCCCGCCGGAGGCCGAAGCGGAGACGGCGATGCGTTGTGAGGTCACGACGATGTTGGCTCGACCGGGTAGGCCCTTGCCGATGCTCTCGTAGGTGATGCGGCCCAGGATGATGGCGTCGCCCATCGTGAGGCGCTTGAACCTCTTGAAGTCGCCCGAGTAGCGCCATGGGATCTTGCCGCCCTGACCGATGACGCGTGCCGCCGTCTGTGCCCAGATGCTTGCGATCATGACCGTCCTTGTCCGTGGCTCAGAGGTCATCGCCCAGGAGAGCCTGGTCGAGCGTGGTGCGGGCGTGGAGAACGCCCATCGAGGCCTTGGACAGTTGGTCTTCGGTGCGCCACATGTCCGTGTCTCGATGCGGACCACGCTTCATGCGGTCGATGCGCTTCTTCAGCACGTTCTCGTCGACAAGGGCGAGGCGTAAGTCTTCGACCGCCTGCGCCGCCGCTGCGTCGATGTGGATGCCGACGGGCTGCCTGCTCGATACGCCACGCATGCGGGTTGCTCCTTGGGAAAGAGCGCAGGCTAGCTCCCTGAGAGCCGTCGCGCCAGATCCTTGTTGTCGTGTTCGACGTGCTGTATAACAGTCGTCGATGAGGCTCTCCGTGTTCGTTGCCGTCGCCGTCGTCCTTCTGGCGTTCGCGTCGGGAACGCAGGCGTCCGAGGTAGGGGCGCCTCCGGCGACTTCGGCGTCGCCAGACGCGGGTGCCGTGGCGCCCGAGCCGCGCGTGACGCAGGACGACGTCATCGAGATGATGAGCCAGGTTCCAACGGCGTGCGCCCTGGCGCGCACATGCTCCCGTTACCAGACGGTCCTGGTAAACGGGCTTCCGGCGGCTCGCGCTGTGGCGTGGGGGATTGCGGACGCTGTGAATGCGGCGTGGCAGGTGGACGGCGCGGAGAACACAGCGGGTCGCGTGCTCTGCACAGGCCACCAAGATGCGGCCCTCCTGGTCGTCTACGCCGTGTACGACTCGAACGTCGCCCTGTGCAACACCTGGCGTGCGGGCCGTGATACAGGCCAGGTGGTCTGCAATCCGGGCGCGGCGGCGTGGTGGTGGCTGCGCGCAGCGGCACGCGCGCGCGATGACTGCATGTCGGACCACGGCAACCTGGGAAAGGATCCGCCGGTCCTCCGCATGATGCCGGACGATGACATGGCGACGGTGGCGACGGGTGTCACGGAGTCCATGGCGCCGTTGTTCGACGTTGCGCGCGGCTCGTGCATGTCCAAGGAGGGGCGACGAGAATCCGACCAGCGCTTCCGTGTCGCCGGCTTCATCACGGGTGGTGATCCGTTCGAGATCAACGACGACGGGTACGTCGAGCCGTACTGGGACTGGCGTCCGTACTTCGAGCACGCCCAGGAACAGTGGACGTGGGCTCTTGCCGCGACGGATCGTGGAACGTACGCGTCCCCGCAGTGGGACCAGTGGTCGGCGTTTGACGCCATGGGCCTATGGTGACGGGCGAGCTAGTCTTCGGCTGCGACTACTGCGGCGCATTCGACGTACCGGAGTCGTCGGTCGAGCGGCAGATCCGGTGTCGGCTCGCCTGCTGCGCGAAGTGCTTGCGTCGCCCGGGCCGTGCCGCTATCACGCGGCTGGCGATCAAGCATGACTGGACTCCCGACGAGCCGCCGCTCCGGAAGCTCATCGCGCTCATCGCGCTCATCGCGCTCATCGCGTCCAAACGAGTAGAGCCGCGCGCATGAACCATCCACCCACCACCGAAGGCCTACTGACGGGCGTCACGATTTCCGGCGCCGACGACGGGGTGGATCCGTCACAGCTGGCGGAGCTGTCGCGGGAGTTCCCGTTCGTGGAGTGGGGCCTTCTTTTCTCGACGACGCGCGCGGGTACGGCGCGGTACCCGTCGATCGAGTGGGTGCACGATCTCTGTGCGTCGCCGTTCGTGAGCGTGGCCCCAGGGCTCAAGTTGGCGGCTCATTTCTGTGGGGAGTACACGCGCGACACGGTTGTGGGCAACAGCCGGTGGCTCCTGCGTCCGCACATGTCGTTTTTTCGACGCGTGCAGGTGAACGGGTTCGAGTGGCCGCTGTCGGCGAGATTCGCGGACGTGTTGAAGCAGTCGCCGCACGAGTTCATCTTGCAGGTGCGTGACGAGCGCGGGCTCCGTCTGGCGGCCGAGAAGGCGGAGGAGTGGGGGGCGGCCAGGGTAAGCGCCCTCTTCGACCCATCGGGCGGGCGCGGGGTGGGTTCGCCAAGCTGGCCGACGCCGCCGGATGTGGACGGTTTCCGCGTCGGGTACGCTGGAGGGCTGGGGCCGGCCAACGTAGAGGAGGCGCTGGTCATGCGGGTTCCCATGACGGCGAAGTCCTGCTGGATCGACATGGAATCTGGCGTGCGAAGCGGAACGGACGCTTTCGATCTCAGCAAGGTGCGCGAGGTGCTCGTGCGCGCGAAGCCGTTTGTGCGGAGCGCGTGATGTGGGGACTTCTCTGTTGGCTCGTTGACCACGATTGGTACTGGAGCATGGCTCGTGGGGGCCACGGCGAGCCAGGCCGGTACCGGTGCTTGCGATGTGGTGACGAAGAGGAGCGAGGAGGAGGCGACCAGCTCTCGTGCCGCTGTCTCGGCGGCTGCAAGTGCGAGTACCCGGTCTTCGTGTTCGAGGTAGAGCGCGGGAGCGTGGAGGCATGACGTCCGACTTCAAGCCCGAGCTGGGCCAGACGCTCTTCGGCGCCGAGTATGGCGCTGTGAGGGTGCCGGAGGCGGACTACGGCTACCTGACCGAGCAGCTGCTAGCGCTGTCCCGCAAGCTTGTCGAGCGGGGATGCGGCACGTCGGTGGGGATCCTCGGTCCGCGTGACGGGTACGGCGCGGAGTTTCGGAACGACGTCTTCGAGATGCACCCGTACCACTGGGGTGGCTGCGCGTGTGGCCTCATCGAGCGCGCGCAGAAGTGGCACACCGAGCACGTTCACAAGTCGGCCTGCTTTCACACCGAGCTGATGGCGATGGAGTTCCCGGATGGCTTCGGAGGCAAGCATCACGAGGCCAGCCCCCAGCAGCTCCAGGCGTTGTGCATCAAGCATGGCGTACCGTGGCACGACGGCCAAGGCGTCAAGGTGCGGTGCACGTGCGGTCATCAGGAAGCTTCGGTGGCCTGGCATCGCGACCACGGACACGCGCCGGAGTGCCCCGTGGGGCGCCCGAACTTCCAGTGCGGCGACGTGCAGGTCCGCTGGTACAAGTACATCGGCCGAGGCTTGAGCCTCAACCGGGAGATTGACCGTCAGGGGCTGGAGGCGATGTTCCAGCGGTGCTTTGGTTCGATCCTGAGCTAGACCTCGACGAGCATCGTGTCGTCGAAGGCGACGTTTTCATGCCCGGCGTAGCCCATGGGGTTGCAGACGACGCGGGTGGTCCCGATCCGGTAGTCGACGGAGTCGTGCGTGTGCCCGTGGATCCAGAGTGCGGGCTTTCGGTCGAGAATGAGAGGTTCGACGTTGCTCACGAACCAGCAGTTGCTGAGCGCACGATCGAAGCGCGGCGGGGTCGACTGCCGGCTGGGCAGGTAGTGGCTGACGACGATGTCGCCCTCGCGCAGGTTCTCGTCGAGAAAGCGGATGGCGCGCTCGTTCTCGTCGTACACCCACTGGTGGAAGTCCTCGATGAACTCGAAATCGGCCTGCGTATCGTCGAGCACGGCGGTCTTGCCGTGTTGGTCCTTTCCGACGGCGCGGATGAACCCGCGCTGCCACTCTTCGTCCGTGCTGACGACCGGGTAGAGCGGCGCCGGGCTCCGACCAAACCAAAGCGGCGTGCCCAGGATGCGCTGGCCGTCGATCTCGATGAGGTCCGAGTCGAGCCAGTGGACGCCGCGGATCTGCGACACGGCGTTCCTGGTGGCGCGCACGATGGTGTTTCGGTTCGACTTGTGAAACTCGTGGTTGCCGTGGACGAGCACGATGGGGCATGAGAATTGCGCCCGAAAGCGAGCGAGCGTTCTTTCGATCCCTACGTCCATGCGGGCGATGTCGCCCGCAAGCACGAGGACGTCGCCGTCCGTGCGCAGCGAACGGATGAACTCCTTGCCTCCGTCGGCATGGTATTCGAGGTGCAGGTCGCTGAGCGGCCGGACGTTCACGGGAAGATCCTAGCACGTCAGGTGGATGTCCGACACGGCGTATAACGTCAGCGCAAGGCCGCCCGCAGCAGGCTCGTGACGGCTTGGCCGATGCCGGGCGAGGTCGACTCGCGCGAGCCGGCGACGTTGAGCGTGTGGACGTCGCAGTCTGTGAGCCAACGCTGCAGCGATTCGATCTTCTGACACGATGTCGCGTCCAGCAGGAGCGAGAGATCGATGTGGAGATGCGATCGACCGAGCTTGTGAGCTACGGCGAGCGTGTTCCGACTTCCAGGGCCAATCGTTCCCAGGGTGAAGACGACCGTCGCGTCGGAGTCGCGAACGTTCCAGGCGGTTCGCTGGGTGTACGACGAGCTGTCGGTCTCCGTCAGCTGGTAGCGGTCGGGCAAGGGGCCGTCCTCGGTCCGCCGTCCGCGTGGGCACCAGCCTCCGTGGGGGATCTCCAGCTCGATGGCGACGTCCAGGCCCGCGCGGTCCGCGCCTGTCTGGCCACCGCTGACGATCTTGCGGACCGGGCTCACTTCTCGTGGGAAGGTACTCCACGCTGGCCTCCGCGGGCCACCTGACTTGGTCCGAATGGCGTCCGAGTCGCGTCTGGCGAGGTGAGACCGATCCGTGGTCTACTACATGCCATGGGTCGCAACCGGTTCGTCGGCGCACCGTACCAACCGGACGTTGTCACGGCCGACACGACGACCCGGTTCTGGATCGACCTCCTGCTGGTGAACGCCTCCCTGGGCGAGCCAGTTACCGTCACGCTGGATCCGAACGCTGTCCAGGGCGACCAGGTGGTCGTCCAGGACGTCGGCAACAACGCGGCGGCTCAGAACATCGTCATCAACGCGAGCCCTGGCCAGACGATCATCAACGTCGGCTCGACGATCAGCGTCAACACGAACGGCGGAGGCGTCCAGCTCTCCTACGACGACACCTTGAGCGGGTGGGTACCGGTCCGCCTCACCCTGACGGCGGGCGGTGGCGGAGGTGGTGTCACCAGCGTCACGGCGACGGCGCCCATCGTCTCGTCGGGTGGCGATACCCCGAACATCTCCATCACGGCTGCGACCGAGTCGGCCGCGGGAAGCATGGGCGCGGCCGACAAGCTCAACGTGGATGGGTTCTTCCGCATCCTCAGCAACACAGGGGATGGCGCGGAGTCGCTCAGTCGCGCAGCCGTGAACATCGGTTCGATCTACGTGACGCAGGCGGAGAGCGCGTCGAACCTCGTGTTCGATCCGTCCACGTACACGTACGGTACGACGACATTCGGTCCCTTCGTCTGGGGCGTGTACGGCGAGGACGCAGCGGTCTTCCGGTTCGACGTGATTACCAGCATCTTCGACGTCATCCCGCTGAACGGTGTCGCGCCCGACGCCGCTGTGTCGGCGGGGTCTTGCCAGGGTGGCGTGGCCGTGGATGCCGATGGCAATGGTTGGGTCATCGAGACGACCAGCAATACGCTCGTGATGATCAACGGCGAGAAACCGTACATCGCCGCGACGTACCCGATCCCAAACTCGCCGAAGAAAATCCTCGCCTACGATCCCGTCAACAACGCGATCATCCTTCTGCACGCGTCGTCGACAGCGATTACGCAGCCCATCGCACGGTTCGACATTGGAACTCAGACGTTCTCGGCCGATGTGACCGTGGGCGTCCTTGGCGAGGCCGTGGGCGAGGGCATCCTCGTTGCGGGTGGTTTCGTGTTCATCGGAACCGGGCGTCTTAGTTTTGGACCCAATTCGTCGCACGTGTACCAGCTCGATCCGGTCACGTTGGCTACGCTCGCGTCCGCCCATATCACGCCGACGGTCAAAGGCCAGCCGCTGGGATATGCGTACCTGCCCAACAGTGGGACGCCAAAGCTATTCGTCACTCTGGGGATGCACGATCAGCTCTTCCGGATCGACGTGACCACGATGGCGGTGGACACGTCGTACACGCAAGCGGGGGCCCAGTTTCTTGGGCTGGCGATCAATCCGCTCGACGGTTCTCTCTGGGCCACGAACGAGGACGCGATCACCTCGCCGTCTGCGGTCTTCCAGCTGACGAACGTGCTTGGTTCCTTCACGCTCAACAACACCTACACGGTGAGCGGCACGACGAACGCGAACACGAGCAGCATCGTCTGGGACGCGACCGACGAGCAGATGGTGGTGTCGAGCGACACGCTGGACGAAATCTACGGCCTGGATCAGGGGGACGGTAGCATCAACTTCCAGGCGGAGGTGGCGGGTGGCCTGCTGGCTCTCCAGCCGGGGACTACCGGGTTCGTTCTGACGTCGAACGGTCCAGGAATGGCGCCCGGCTGGGCGGCCGCTTCCTCCGGTGGGCTGTCGTTCACGAACGCCGGCACGCCCATCGCGAACAACCCCCACACGACGCTCGACGCTGTTTCGGGAGGCACGTTCTCGGACCTTGGCGGTGGCGTCGCGGGTCTGGTGATCAGCGTTGGCCTGACGTTCGAGAATGCGGGCACGCCCATCGCGAACAATCCGCACACGACGATCAATTTGACGTCGGGCGGCACCTTCTCGGATGCGGGCGGCGGCGTTGCGGACCTCCTCATCGACTACTCGACGCTGAAGGGCCTCAGCACAAACACCTTCACGGGCTCGGGGACGATCGGCGAAGTGGTCCCGACCGAGACGAAGCTCGCCTACAACACGAGCTACGAGGTCGACAGCTTCGCGGGCGAGGTGACGACGAATTCTTCGTCGTCGTTCACGACGATCGCGACGATTGCGGTGCCGTCGAGCGGCATCATCGACGGGTCCATTTCGGTGGTGGGCTGGGACTCGGGCGGTGGATCCAGCGCGACGCGAGGGGCGTACCGTGCGGACCTCACATTCACGGCCTTCTGGGATGGCTCGGCGGTCATTTTGCTGACGCCAAGCAGCCCGGCGAACCCGCTGAACGTGCGTTCGATCGGTCTTGGCACGTCGCAGCCGTGGAACTCGCAGCTCCTCATCTCGGGCGAAGAGGTGCTGGTGCAGGTGCTTGGCCAGGGCGCGGCGGCGCCCACTCCTGTCAACTGGTCGTGCATCGGCCAGATCCAGACGAGGAGCTGATGCCGCCCCCGATGGGCTTGGCGTTGAAGCAGCTGGTCCCGGAGGCGTCGTCCGGACCGCCGCCGCCGGATCTCCCGGCCCTGAACGTGTCCATCGTGGACATCCTGGTGGGCAACGTCTTGCCGCTGGGGGATCTCGTCGCAGAGACCGCGCAGGTGGTCGGTGTGTACACCGGCGTCACGACGGGGGCGTCGTTCACGGCGACGGCCAACGGCCACACGTGCACGGGCGTACGTTTCTACCGAGGCGACACGCATCCGGTGGAGGTGACGCTCTGGGAGGTTGGGGGAACGTCGCTGGCGACAGCGACGGGTGTTGGTACGGGCGGGACCACCACCATTTCCTTCAGCGCGGCAGTCGCCTTGACGCCGGGCGTGCAGTACGCGGTGACCGTCTTCGACACGACGGCGCCGACGGTGGTCTTCGCGGACGCCCCGACATACTGGGCTGCTTCGGCTGGATCGTCGTCGTGGTCGCAAAGCATTCCTCAGGGCGTCGGGAACGCGAGCGTCCTCTGGGATGCGGGCATCATGGGCGTGGATTTTTTCAACCAGCCGGGCACGTCGAAGGCAGCGGCCTACCAGTGCTGGTTTCAGAACGGTGGCCTCTACGGGTACGGATGCCCCGATGTGCTGGCGACCGGCCAGTACATGCCGGTCGAGCCGGTGGTGACCTGATGTCGTCCCTTGTTTTTCTATCCCCTGTGGACATGGCGATGGGGGCCGGCGCGGCCGGCATCGTCAACCAGTCCGGCAGCCAGACGTGCGGCGTCGGGATGGCCGCGACGGAGGAAGGGCACGACTGCACGGGAGCCCGTGGGTACTGGGCGGGCGGCGCGACGTCGCTCAAGGTGTCGCTCTGGCGCTCCACCGACAGCGTGCGCGTCGCGACAGTGACCATCGCTGTGTCCGGCGCGGGTGTGTGGACGGCGACATTTGGATCGGCGTTTCCTCTGGTGGCAGGGATCCCGTACGTCATCACGGTCTGGGACACGTCGGCAGGCAACTACACGAGCTTCAACATCACGACAAGCGGCTCGGGTCCGCTGGGCAACGTCCTGCCTCCGGTCAGTTCGGGCGTGAACGCGGTCGCGGGCCAGTACGTGGAGTACTGCCCCTACCCCAGCTTGTCGGTCTACAGCAACTACGCGGCGGGGGACGCGGTACCCAGCTCCGATAGCGTGTCGCTTGGGTTTCCCATCGAGCCCACGGTGACCTGATGTCGACGACATACCTCTACGTTTCGGTCGTCGACATCGTCATGGGCGGCGGCCTGGCGGGCGTCGTCAACAACGCCGGCAACATCAGCGGAGGCATGGGGTTTGCGGCCACGCAGGCGGGGAAGAACTGCGGTGGCGCGCGCGGGTACTGGGCTGGAGGCGCGACCTCTCTGAAAATCTCCCTGTGGCGCGCGTCGGACGGCGCACGCGTGGCCAATACGACGATTGCCGTGAGCGGCGCGGGTCTCTGGACGGCCACGTTTACTACGCCGTTCGCGCTGGTCGCCGGGCAGGCCTACGGCATCACGATGTGGGACACGTCGGGCGCCCATTACACGAGCTACAACGGCGCGACGACAGGTACGGCGCCCATGGCGGACGTGATGCCGGCGGGGTTGTCGGGCGGTCCCGCGATGATCGGGCCCGGGATCGAGGTGACGTACTACGCGTCCAACAGCGGGGACGGCCGCTACGGCATTGCGCAGAGCGGAGACATCAACCCCAACGGGGCGCTGTCGGGTGTGTGGTACCCGGTCGAGCCCATCGTGTACTGACGCCTCAGAGGGTGTCGAAGCGCGCGCGGATTTCGCGCTGGACGTCGACGTAGGCCGGAAGATCTTGCGGTCGCTCCTGCCAGGCAAGGCCGCGCTCGATGAGATCGTAGGTGTAGACGACGCGGGCGCCCAGCGGCTCGCCGTTTGGGTCACGGACGCGACCCAGCAGCCACAGGTGGTCGGCGACGGTGAGGATGGAAGCGATGTCGTGGGTGACGACGAAGAGAGTGTTCTCCTCTGAGAGCGACGCCATCTGCCGGATGAGATCGCAGACCTTGTCCTTCGAGATCGGATCGAGCCCGGTCGTAGGCTCGTCGAGGATGATGTAGTGCTTCGAACAGAGGATCTGCTGCGCGATCGCGATGCGCTGACGCTGGCCGCCGGAAAGAGCGGCGGGGTAGTCCCAGAGCTTGTCGGCGAGCCCGAAGCGCTCCAGGTGCTCCTTGGCGAGCTTCTCCGCCGCGCTGGCGTCGGAGCCCGCGCGCATGGCGGCGACGGTGAGGTTGCCAAGGACGGTGCGGTGGCGGAGGAGCGGGTAGTTCTGGGCGACGTAGCCGACGAGGCCGGCCTGGATGGGCTGCTGCTCGGGCCCCACGAGGATGGTGCCCGTAGTGGGCTCCTGCAGGCCCGTCATGATGCGCGACAGCTGGGTCTTGCCTACGCCGGACGGTCCCAGGATACCGACGACCTGCCCGGTGACGCAGCCAGGGCGGACGATGTCGCGGACCTCGGCCGACAGACCGCCAAGCACGTGGGTGTCGCCGAACGACAGTCCGACATCCTTCAGTGTGACCAGGGGTCCCTTCATCTCGTAGGAAGGCATGTGCCGGCTACTTCCACCCGATGAGGATGTACGCGAGGGCTGCGAGCGACGTGAGGGCCATGACGACGCCCATGAAGATGCGCTCGCGCTTCTCGAAGCGTTCGCACCGAGGGCATGGCCACAGCTGGCAGTGCGCCTCGCAGAGAGGGCCCTCGGGCATCGGCGTCGGGATGGGCAGACGGGTCATCGGTAGGGCTCGGTGGCGTCCTGGAGAAGCTTGCGCAGTTGAATCAGCTCCGTTTCGACTTGAAAAATGGCGCGCAGGAGTGTCTCGCGCGGGAGCGGCGCAGGCGTTGGTGCCCGTTCGAGGTACCAGGCGATCGAGCCGGCCGTCGTGAACGGCTCCTTCTCTGCGGAGACCTCGGAGCATCGAAGGCAGACGTAGCCTTTGAAGATCGGCGTGCTTGTCGGGAACTGTTCGCCCGCGTGGCTGATCTCGATGTCGTCCACGTACCGAACGATCTTCTCGCGCCTCTCGTTGCAGTTTTGGCATTCGTAGGGGTAGTCATGGTGGATTCGCTGTGTCGATCGATCGGCCTTCAGGAGAGCAAGGTTGGCCGCCTTCCTGTCGCGGACGACGTGAAAGGAGCCACGATCCAGGATGGAGAGCGTCGAAAGCGCATCGGACGGACCACGGCCACCACCGCGTTTTTCGCTTGCCGCAGAGGCGCGGTTGCCATGGTGATGGCGGAGTCGGCTCCGGCCGGTGTAGGCGTCTGGACATCACGACCACGGTTGCTCCGGCCGCTGCGGCAGCGCCCATGAGCAAGACCAGCTGGACACCATGGGTTTGCGGACGCGCGGCGAGGAGAAGCAGCGCGATGATGAACGCGCTGCAAAACCGCGCCACGTCGTTGGCGAGCCGTTCGGTCATTGCCGCTCCAGCGTGAGGTGCGCGTACGGGCAGAGCCAGCGCTTCAGGAGCGCCAGGAGCGCGTCCTGCAGGATGCCGATGCCCAGCACGACCAGCTGCAACGCGAAGACGCCGTCGAGGTGCACGTACTTGTCCGCGGCGAGCATCATCACTCCGAGTCCTCCCTCGAAGCGCACGAGGCCCTCCACCATGCTGAGGAGGACCCAGCCCATGCAGGCGTTCTGGCGAACGATGTCGATGACGGCGTCGAGGTGCCCCAGGACGACGACCTCGACGACGGATCGCCACGGACCCATGCGGAGCGTGCGTGCGTGGTCGAACTCCTCGCGGGGGATGGACTCGACGACGTCGTACAACCCCGTGATGAGGAACACGCTCATCCCAAAGACGAGGAGAGCAACCTTCAACCAGTGGCCGCCTCCAAACTCGATGGTGAAGAGGACGACCAGGCCCGTCATGCCCAGGAAGCGCATCTTCGCCAGCGAGGCGACGAGAGGGCGTACGGCGGGAACGACCGTCAGATAGGCCAGCGGGATGGTCAGCGCGCAGGAGATCCCGATGGCCTGGAGGTTGGTCGTCAGGCTGACGAAGAGCTGCGGGAGGAGGCCCTGGTCGAGGAGTCCAGGGAAAGCGCGGAGGATGTCGCCGGGGCCTGGCAAGTAGGCGGGCCGCAATGACCAGGCGACGACGAGGACCGCGGCTGTGGCGGCGCCCAGGAGGAGCCGCACACGCGCGGTGACGTGACCGTTGGGGGTCCAGGCGGCCGAGAGGTTCATGGGCCCGGCCGATAGTCGTAGCTGACTGCTGTCGCGTACTCGCCAAGCCCGTTGCGAGCGATCGTGACCGAATCCGTTGCGCCGGGTGTTGCCGTCAGAAGCGGAGTTGACCCTGGTGACGACTTGGCCGGCACGCCGGGCCGTGCGCTCCACTGGATGCGGCTTGGCCAGGTGATCTTGTGGCCTCCGACCTCGTCCTGCCGGACGAATAGGCGAAGCTCATAGTGGACACCGCTCTGTGGCTCGATGAGTTCGAGCGTGCAATCGCCGACGAGCGTGACGGTATGGAACGTGAGGGCCATGACGACGCCCATGAAGATGCGCTCGCCCGTCAGATCGATGGTGACGTTGCCCGAACACTTCTTGTGGTCGACGGCTTGAATGTAGTCACGCGACTCCTTCTCGGCCTTGATGTACTGGTCCACGGCGAAGTGGGCGAGCGCGACGCATCGGGCTCGGCGCTGCTGCTCGATGTCTGGTTGCCGTCCCACGTGCCCGTGCGGTCCATCCTCCGGCGTCCAATCGCGGAGGGCGACGACGGCCGAGGCAAACGCCGAAGCCCAGAGCATCTCGTGGGCCGCACCGATCAGACGTATGAATGTCTTGGGCATGACTTGCCTTTATCGATGCTGCACGAGGATCGCGGGCGGGACGACGTGAGGGGCGAGCAGGCCATCGCAGGCGATGACGCGCAGCGGTTCGCTCTCGTGGCCTGGCTCCATGGGAGACCAGTCGGTGGGATCGTGGCAGAGGGCGTCACCGAAGCGGAGCTGCGACGCGTCGCCGATGAAGACGAGCGGAGGTCGAGAGGTGCTGCACGGCGTGAGGAGCCAAGGCTGCCCGGTCCAGCCCGCGACGGGACACAATCCCATCACGACGCCCGCGATGGATACCCTGGGTGCCGGATCCGGCTCCTCGGCCCGCGACAAACCGGCCGTCCTGGTCAGGATGACCGTCACCGTCGCGAGCCACGCCGCAGCTTTGCGCACAGCCAACGTGCCTACTGACCCATGAGGATGTCGACGCGTCGGTTCTTGGCGCGTCCTGCTTCGGCGTTGTTGTCGGCGATGGGCTTGGTCTGACCGAACGCGTTGACCGTGAACCTGTCCGCCGGGAAGTTCGAGGCGGAGTTCTTCATGAGCCAGCCCTTGACGGCGTTCGCGCGCGCCTGCGAGAGGGTCATGTTGCCGGCGGCGTCGCCGGTGTTGTCGGTGTGCCCGTCGATCTCGATGAGCAGATCGGTGAGGACGAGGTCCGTGGCGAGCTTCTTCAGCTGCGATTCGGCATCCGGTGAGAAGGAGGCGCTCCCCGTCTGGAAGTTGATGCTCCAGGACTTCTTCGACACGATCTGCGACGGGGCAGCGCCCGCCGCGTAGGCGGCGATGTCGGTCGAGGCAAGCTTCGGCGGCGCTTTCTTGGCGATGTCCTGGACGTACGAGGTGTCGAGGACGTCGTCGACGGGCGGGTAGTTGGGCACGAGCTTCGGGTACTGCTGCACGGCGATGTCGCCGAAGGTCGTGTACGCGGCGGCGACGAGGTTCGTGGAGCCCGGGGCGAGACCCAGCACGTAGAGATCGTCGGCGAGGTCGCTCACAGACGAGCCTCCAAGAGCGACGCGCAGGCCCTGCTTGTCGGTCTCCTCGACGCCGCGGTAGTACTTGACCCAGTAGGCTGCATCGGACTCCTTGTAGACGGCGGCGCTGATCTCTCCGGCGCGCTGCATGGCGTCCGGGTAGGCGCGGATCTGGTCGGCTCCGTCGAACGCGGCCTGCAGGATGCCTTCGATGACGTCCCGGTGCGCGCGGTCCCACTTGCGGAGGCCGATGAGCGTGCAGGGCATCTGGCTGCGGTACTCCTTGGTGGAGACGATGGAGACGAGGCCCCCCTTCTGCGTGGCGACGTTGACGTCCCCGGGCGTCCAGGTGACGACGCCGCTGACGCACACGTTGCGTGTTTCGCCCGTGCGATGGCCGGCGTGTACGACGGGCCGGTCCTCGCAGACCGAGAGGTTGTACTTCTGCGCGGCGACCAGGTAGTCGTCGACCCCCAGCCAGTTGAGCGCGTCGGGGTCGAAGGTCTTCTCGTCGGGGTTATTGAGGATGCCGTTGTCGGCGGCCCACTTCATGGCCGTGTTCCAGTCGCCGTCGCGGATGACGCCTGCGATGAGCGCACCCCGGGCGTTCTTGGGGTTGTCCTTCCACGCCTGCGGGCCCATGAGCTTGTCCTCGCCCCGGCTGTAGCCCAGCACGCCGACGATCTCGGCGGTGCAGTCGGTGCAGATCTTCTTGAGGTCGGCGTTGAGCCCCGAGAACCAGGAGGGCGTGCCGTCGCCCATGAGGGTGATGAGGTGGACGCCGTCGGTTGGCTCGCCGCCCTTGGCGATCCCCTTGGCCAGGGCGAGAAACTGCGCGGCCATCTTGGAGGTGTCGTTCTCCCGGGTGAAGTGGAGGTTGACGTTGTGGGCGGCCACCAGGCTGCCCTGGGTCGTGTCGGCGCCGCCGTTGGCGTAGAGGAGCCCCATCTGCGCGTTCCAGGCCCACACCATGGCGCGCACGTCGGTGCCCTTGGCGGCGGCTGTGGCGGACGGGAGAGGGGCCTTGTCGACCTTGGCGGGGGTGGTGACGGCGTTGTCCGGCAACGCGGCCAGGGTGGCCGACTTGGGCACGACCGACTCGTGCGCTGGAGCGTTGCCCACCCACCATCGGATGCCGAAGAAGGCTGCCAGGCCAATCACCAGAGCCCCCAGAACGATCGGGCCCTGCTTTGCGCGCTTCACGGTCGTCATGACGTCTTTCTCACTCTCGTTGGGGTAGGCGGATGCGTGTTACGGGCGCTTCTGGTTGTAGAGATCGCCGAAGCTGTTCGGAGGATCGTCGGGATCGTCTCCGCCGACGCGCACCTTGGTCTGCTGCGGCACGGCCTCGACGGGAGCGGAGGCGTTCTTCGCGGCGATCTGCTTGAGCGCGTCGTCTTCGTAGACCATGTTGTCCAGCTCCGCGCCGTTGATGAGGCTCTGCGACGCGTTCATGAACTCGTCGATCTGCCCCATCTTCTCGTTGTAGTCGGTGGACAGGCGATCGAGCGTCATCTCGTACAGCTCGCGCTCGTTGTCGTCGGCGCCCAGAGCCCCGCGCGCCTGCTTGAAGGCCTTGAACCCTTGCTTCATCATGCGGTTCTCGGTCGTCATGACCTCGACGTTCTGTGCGATGTCCTTGATGGACACGTCGACGGCGCCGCGGAGCTTGCGGAGGTTGCGGAGAAGTCCTTCACCCTGGGTGAGGCTCTTGGTGAGCCGCTTGTTGGAGTCCGCGAGCCGCCCCGCGGCGTGGCTGGCGGCAGCCGTTTCGGCGCGCATCACGTCGGCCTGCTCGCCGCCTCTCTCGGCGATCTTGTGAGCCTGCTCGGCGCGTGACATCGCGTTCTTGCGCTTCTGCTCGTTCTGGTCGATGACGTCCGACAGCTGTTTGACGTGGCCGTTGAGACTTCCGATGGCCTCGTCCATCGATTCCAGGCGCTCCTTGAGACGAGAGACGTACGTGTTGAGGATGCCGATGGGATCCAGCTCCGTGAACCGCATCGTGAGAAAGCGCACGAAGGATGCGTACCCGTACGTGATGAGCATCCGCGTCTTCGGGTTGAAGAAGACGTAGCCCAGCGCGGCGATCGCCGCGCACGTCAAGCCCAGCTTGAGGGTGTTGGTGGCCAGATCGAGCAGCCACGGAACGATGAGGCTGGAGAAGTAGAGCCCCATGGCGACCGCGGCCCCCACGAGGCCCAGCGTGACCAGCGCCTTGCCCGTCAGCTCGCGCCGCTGCAGGACTTCCGACATCTTCGACTGCGCCATGGTTAGCTCTTCCTCGTCATTGTCGCGATGGTTCGGCGTTGGGCGTCCAGCTGGCCTGTGATTGCGGCGACGGCTCCGGCAAACCCCAGGCGGACCTCCTCCAGGTGGGCAACGTCGCTCTGAACGTCTTGCGCGGCCGCGTTTCGCTTCTCGCGCAAGGTGGCGATGGTCTGCTGCATGACCTGAAGCTGCGCCTCGCTGGACGCGATGAGGGCATCGGTGGCGTCGATGTTCTTCTGGGCTTCGGTCGTCGCCTTGGTCTTGCGGTCCTTGTTGTCGTCGGCGAAGTTCTGGCTGGCCGCCTGCAGGATGCCTGTGAGCGAATCGATCGCCTGAAGAAGCTGGTCGATGGTCGTGTGGCTGGTCTTCAGCGCGGCCTGGAAGCGCTGCGCGTCGTCGGTCACGACGCCGCCAAGAGCCTCGTGCTGTTCCATGAAGGCCTTGTACGCGGGCGGCATCGCCGCCTGCAATCGCGCTTCGAGACTGCGCTTTGCTTCGGGATCGGCGGCCACGGCCACCGTGACATCGACGTGAGGCGCAGCGCCCGATCCACCTTGGCCCACGGGTCCATAGGAGAAGATCGTCCCGGGCGTGACGAGGGGCTTTGGCGACGCCTTGTCCGGCACCTCGACCTCTTCGACGAAGAGAGACTTTGCGGTCGAGAATAGCCCGCCCAAGGCAGACGGCTTTGCGGCCTTTTCGGTCACCGTGAACCCTCCGTTTCGAAGCGGGAACGTTATACACACCGTCGGACAAACGTCAACTAGCCTGACGCGCTCTCCTCGTGTGCCTCGCGCTTTCCGGACATTCCTCAAGTTGGGAGCGAGCCGAGGCTGGACCCTTCGTCAGCCGGATCGTAAGCACGACCGGCAGCCGCGGTACTCATTGACGTCCGTCCCGGGATGGTTAGCTTTGCGCGCAACGGCGCGCGGTCTTCGGGCCTGCGGCTGAATGGACGAACGGAGAGGGCGCGCATGGGCAAGATCATCGGCATCGACTTGGGCACGACCAACAGCGTGGTGGCCGTGATGGACGGGGCGGAGGCCAAGGTCGTCGTCAACGAGGAGGGTGCCCGGACGACGCCCAGCATCGTGGCGTGGGACGACAAGGGGGAGGTGCTGGTCGGTCAGATCGCCAAGCGCCAGGGCGTCACCAACCCGGAGTACACGATCTTCAGCGCCAAGCGCTTCGTGGGGCGGCGGTTCGACGAGGTGACCGAAGAGATCAAGCGCGTGCCCTACAAGGTCGCGAAGGCGCCCAACGGTGACATCAACTTCGTCGTGCGCGGCAAGAACGTCACCCCGCCGGAGGTGAGCGCGCGCGTGCTGATGAAGCTGAAGAAGGCGGCTGAGGACTTTCTGGGCGAGAAGGTGACCGAGGCGGTCATCACGGTGCCGGCGTACTTCAACGACGCGCAGCGCCAGGCAACGAAAGACGCGGGCCGCATCGCGGGGCTCGACGTGAAGCGTATCGTCAACGAGCCCACCGCGGCAGCTCTCGCCTACGGTCTCGACAAGAAGACCAACGAGATCATCGCCGTCTACGATTTCGGCGGCGGGACGTTCGACATCTCGATCCTGGAGGTAGGCGACAGCGTCGTGCAGGTGATGTCGACCAACGGCGACACGCACCTGGGTGGTGACGACATCGACAACCTCATCATCGACTGGATGGTGGCGGAGTTCAAGAAGACGAGCGGCGTCGATCTGCACAAGGACAAGATGGCGCTGCAGCGGCTGAAGGACGCTGCCGAGAAGGCGAAGGTCGAGCTGTCGAGCGTGCAGGAGTCGTCTCTCAACCTCCCGTACGTGACGGTGGGTGCGGGCGGTCCGGTGCACCTCGATCTGCGTCTCTCGCGCGCGAAGCTGGAGCAGATGATGGCGCCGCTGATCGAGCGATCGATGGAGCCGGTGCGGAAGGCGATGGCGGACGCGAAGAAGACGCCCGCGGACATCCACGAGGTGGTGCTGGTGGGTGGCTCGACGCGCATCCCCCTGGTGCAGGAGACGGTGAAGAAGTACTTCGGCAAGGAGCCGCACAAGGGGGTCAACCCGGACGAGGTCGTGGCGATTGGCGCCGCGGTGCAGGCGGGGGTCTTGTCGGGCGACGTGAAGGACATGGTGCTCCTCGACGTGACGCCGCTGTCTCTGGGTGTCGAGACGCTGGGCGGCGTGATGACGGTGATGATCCCGCGCAACACGACCATCCCGTCGCAGAAGAAGGAGGTCTTCTCGACGGCCTCGGACAGTCAGCCATCGGTGGAGATCCACGTCGTTCAGGGCGAGCGTGGCGAGTCGAAGTTCAACCGGTCGCTGGGGAGGTTTCACCTGGAGGGGATCATCCCGGCGCCGCGCGGCGTGCCGAAGATCGAGGTCATGTTCGACATCGACGCCAACGGGATTCTGAGCGTGCACGCGAAGGACATGGCGACGGGCAAGGACCAGAAGATCACCATCACGGCCAACTCGGGTCTCAGCGAGGTCGAGATCAAGAAGATGGTCAAGGAGGCCGAGGAGCACGAGAAGGAGGACCAGGCGCGTCGCGAGCAGATCGAGCGCCGCAACAAGCTCGACAACCTCTGCTACACGCTGGAGAAGACGCTCTCCGAGAACAAGGATCGGATCGGAAGCGTCGACGTGGCCGGGATGGAGGGCCTCATCAAGGAGGCGCGCGAGGCGGTCGAGAAGCAGGACGACGACAAGGTGAAGGACGTCTTCGGTCGTCTGGAGAAGGAGGCTCACCGCTTGGCGACGGAGATGTACCGGAACGGCCCGACGGCGACGCCGGACGCGCCGGCCGATGCGCCAGCTGGCGATCCGACGAAGGGCGGAGGCACGGCGGGTGTCGTGGACGCGGAGTTCGAGGAAGGCGCGCCGTAGAGCGATGCAGAAGATCTGTCCGGAGTGTCGCGGTTCGGGCAAAGTCGAGTCGGCCGATTATCGAGAGCCGACGGCGTTGCCGGAGGCCCACGATGCATGGTGGAAGATGACTTGGCGCAACTGCAGCGGGACGTTCTGGCGCGTGGTCGTCTGCCTGATTGCCGTGGGCGTGTTTGGCGCCATCGGCACGTGGTGCGACAGGGTCATGAAGGAGGACACGCTCAATTGTGGATACCGGGAGCAGTGGCTCCGCAAGATGGGCTACGTCGTCGTGCAGTACGATGCCGGCGGAGCGGTGGTTCGGTGCTGGGTGACCCCACCTGATGACGCGAAGTGGCCGAACGGCCCGCTCATGCCCATCCACGCGCCGGAGCACCTTGGTTGGGTCGAGGTGCCCGACCGAAACGACGTGGCAGGCTTCGCACGCAAGCTGGGCGTCGTGGATCCGTCGACGTGCTCACGCGAGTTCTGAAGCAACCGCAGCGCCAGCATCCCCGGTTGGTGGTGGTGGTAGTATACGAAGCCGTGGCTTCACGTGGACTGTGCCCATGCGGTCGTCGATCCACTGTCGGTGGCCGTTGCCTGCCATGCATCCGGCAACGCGCGCGCTTCGGGGACTACTCCGGGCCTCTCTACCACGGGACCTACCACGACTTCGCGAAGCCGAAGTTGAACGGTCGCGGGATCTTGTGGCTGGCGCCGAACCCCGTCGTGGCCGTGGAGTATGGATCGCCGTACTACGTCAAGAGCCCGACCGCGTTCGTGTGGAAGATCCAGCTGAAGAAGGGCGCCAAGATCGTCGATCTGGCCGACCTGTCACAGCCAGCGGTGCGAGCGCTCTTCGAGAGCCTGAACGTAGTCAAGGTGGCGATGTCGCCGTTCGGTGCCTGGTCCGAGGACGCGTGGCGCCAGCACGCGGACTTCGGCACGTTGGAAGAGCGCGGCGCCATCGCGTTTCTCAAGTCGAAGCGTGTCGACGGCGTGACCAGCCGGGACAGCCTGAGCACGACGGGCATTCCGCATGACAGCGTGGCGCTCCTGCGCCTGGGTGCGATCGAATCGATGGAGAAAACGGTCGTGCGTCGAGGGGATGACAAGCGGACCCTCGGCGAGATCCAACGCCAGATCGAGGCCTGGAAACCGTAGCGTCAGAAAACGCGGGCTCGCGCGTCGTCAGGGTATGAGCGAAGGAAAGATCCCGGACGTCCGCCCCGGAGCGGCGGACATCGACTACGACGCGGACATGCGGGCGCAGAACGAAGAGCAGCGCGACACCCATGAGCACCTGGAGGCCGTGGATGCCGCGAACCGCCGGCTCCGCAAGAGGCTTGGCGCCCACGCGCTCGACAGCGCCCGTGGCTGGCAGCGCCAGGTGGGACTCGTGACTCGGTCCGACTACGGGCCGGATGGCCGCTGGGGGGTCGTCGCGACGGTGTTCGTGTGGATCCCGGAGGCGAAGGAGGGAGACACGCGCGAGCGGTTTGGAGTGACCTGGCGGGAGGCCATCGCGGACGTTGTCCACGCGGTCTTGCACGACCAGCCGTAAGGTCGGTCGGCGAGTCCTACCGGCGCGGCGGCACAGGACCCGGAGGAGGGGGCGGCGGCGGTGCCGGCTCGCTCATGGCGTGGAGGAGCCCCATCACGAGCGCGATGGTGATGGCGAGGCTGACAGGAGGGCCCCAGGAATCGCTGTGGTGCTTGCTCATGGTGTGTAGCAGCGTACCACAGCACGCTTGCCGGCCGCAAAAACGCGCAGAAGCCTAAAAACGCAGCCGAACGGGCGTCGCTTGACGACTTGTTATACCGAGCGTATAACAAGTGCACAGTGCCGAAGGCCGAAGAAGAAAGCCACGAGCGGATCAACACGGCAGGAGACAAACATGCGTAGCGGTCACTACAACGTCGAGCCTCGCTACACGCCCGGTTCCCCCGCCATGGTGGACGAAGCCACGGCCCGGCGTGTAGCGGAGGAGGAGAAGCAGTCCATCGAGTACGTCCTCCAGGGCTACGAGGGCGAGAAGAACAAGGCGCTGGCGGAGCGTCTGGGTCTCCGCGGCATCGCCGAGGTGCGTGTCGAGAAGGGCTCGGGCAAGAAGCACGGCTGGGACGTGCTCGATCTCTGCACGGGCGAGCGCTTCTTCCGGCTGACCGGCGAGGCGCTCCGCAGCTTGGGCTGGAGACACTACGCGGACCTTCTTGGCTGGGAGAGGAAGCTTGTCGACCAGGATCCTCCGGCCGACTTCGACGACCACAAGCGGGACTACCGGCAGGCCCACTACAAGTTCGAGGCGAGGTGGGCCTCCGGCTACCCCACGGGATGGAAGATCACCGTCTACCGTCCGGAAGCGATGAGGACCGAATGAACACGCTGGAGAGGGCACAGGCGAAGGTACGCGAGGCGGCTGCGCCGCATCCGTACGACACGAGGCCTCGGACCGCGGTCCTCGACGAAGCGGAAGCCAGGGAGCTACACGAGTTCATCGAGAGGATCCGCCGGGAGCGCTCGGCCGCGCTGGACCACGTGTTCGAGTACAAGACGCGCGAACGGCAGGAGAGGAGAGACATTTGAGCACCGACAGCACCAAGAACGATCCCACCCACGAGAAGCCGCGGGGCCTCCTGCCGCTGGACGAGCTGACGTCGCCCGGCGATCTGGTGAAGAAGTGCCTGACGGAAGGCGATCCGCTGGCGACGCGCGAGGTGCCGGCTCTGGCCCTGGCGCTGCTGGGCGCGTCGATGAGCGAGAGCAGCAAGATCGCCGACTCGCTCATCGAGCACTACAAGGACGAGGCCAGGAGCTGGAAGGCTCGTGCTATCCGCGCGGAGCGCGGCATCGAGGACGTCCAGCGGCTGCACCAGCTCCTGTGCGATCCCGACTACGCCGGCCAGCTGATGATGCTGGTGAGCCGTTCGTTTCGCGAAGATCCGGCGCCAGCGAGGCGCAAGGACGAGTTCGACGACGAGGACGTTGTCGAATGAAGCATGCTGTCCCCATCCCGTTCTTCGACGAGGTGAAGGAAGTGCACCTCGCTGAAGATACTCGTTCGAGCGTGCTGATCACGCCAGACTTCGGATCGATCCAGGGTCGTCGTCGGTACAACGTGATCCGCGTGGAGTGGCCGACGGGCCGTGCCGACTGCATCGGTCGAGAGCTGCCGCTGGGGCTGGCTCGCCGTGTGGCGAAGAGACCGCAGAGTGAAGACGGGACGAAGGTGGCGTGATGGCGATCAAGTGGGTTCGGGACGCCTTCAGCACGAAGGGCACCATCGAGGCGATGTTCGAGATCGCGAATCCGGTGGAGCCGGAGTTCCCGTTCAAGATCCGGCTCGTCATCTACAACCTCCAGACCGACGATCCACGAGAGAAGGTGCCGAAGAAGGATGAGCGATGGCGTGCGCATGCTTCCTTTGACAAGCATGAGTTGTTCCGGCTCTACGCGGCGGACCGGGATGACGCGAAGAAGCGCACCGAGGAAGGCTTGCGTCAGATCTTTGGCGCGCTCATGGCGAGCGCAGCTCCCGAGGCGGAGCCGCGATGAAGGCGGTCGTCGCCACGCGCGGTGCGGAGGGGCTTACCAAGGCGCAGGCCACGGCACTCTTCTGTCTTCTGCAGGCCAAGAAGTGGGAGAAGATGGCCCGCAAGGATCGCGAGACGAGCCACGCGGAGCCGTACAAGCAGATGACGGAGCAGCGTGCTTCGAAACCCGAGGAGCGTGCGTGATGGGCGTTTGGATCCTGGAGGGCGACGTGGGGCACATGACGCGCGCGGTGCTCGTCAACAGCGAGACGGAGCGTCCGCTACCGATGGAGGCGTTCAGCGACGCAGAGGAGGCGCACCTCTTTCTCCGGTACGCGGATCTCACGCATGCAGACGTGCTGACGATGACGCCCGAGGCGCTGGAAGAGCTGCAGGACGAGTGGCGCGCCCTGCCGCAGGACGGGGCCGATGGTCTCACGACCGAGTTGCCGATCGTCGCCTTCATCCGTCGCGTGACGGGCATTGCGCGGTAGCGATCGCGCGACCGCTGCGCTACGTTGCTCCGCATGGAAGGCGAGTCCAAGAAGGTCGAGAGCAAGGCTCTCGGTCGGTGTCGCAAGGCCGGTCAGCGCTTCGGCGTGTACTGCTCCGCGATGAGTCAGGCGATGGCCGTACAGACCGAGAACGGCAAAGGAATCTCAGAATGCGTCGGTTTTGTCGACGGCGTCGACGGCGCGGCGCTCCTGGGCGTCGTCTACCGGACGAGCGCCCACAGGACCGGGATGCTCTTCAACGCGTGTCCGTGGTGCAACGAGTCGCTGAAGTGGTGGCCCGAGGCGGCCATGAAGCCCGTCGATGAGGTGGCTAGCCATGGGTGACGACCGTGAGGGCAAAGTGGGCGGCACGGCGCGGGAGTTCTTCGAGAGGTTCAAGCGCCGCACGGCCGCGCGGGTGGCGTACGTGAAGGGCGATCTCACCGAAGCCCAGCTGAGGGAGATCTTGGGTCCGCCCGCTCCGCCGGGGACGTCGTTGGCGGACGTGGTGGTGGACAGGCTGAGCGATGTGATCCGCAACGAGCTACACGCCTTGTCGGACAAGAAGCGCGATCCGCCTCGGTAGAATCACGCCAAAAGCTCGCGCATTGGTCGACCTCGTGGGATCATCGCCAGCGGAGGCATGAGAAGTTTCCTCGCGATGGGCGGCGGCGTGGGCCTGGGAACTCTCCCGGTCACGCACGGCCTGGGGCCCGAGCCGGCGAAGGGGCCGACTCCACCCGCGCCCACGGCGGCCGTCACGAATGCGGACGAGCGCGAGGCGATCTGGGAACGCCAGCGCCAGGTGATGCGCGACTGGAATGGCGCGCAGGGCTTCTGGCAGTTGCAGCAGCAGACGCAGCAGACCCACGAACGCATGATGGCGGAGCTGGAGCGCACGGCGAGCGCTCGTGCCGAGCAGGAGCGTATCCGCGCGGCCGACGTCGTCTACCGCTACCAGACGGCGGGCAGCGATCCATTCGCCGGTCAGCGTGTGTCGTCGCCAGGGTTCGTCCAGCGAGAGGCGCCTATCGAGCTGGGTGTCGACGGGTCGCTCGTGCCCGTCGCGCCCGCGATCGACGCGGAGCTGGAGCCGGCGTCGCCGCTGGCCGACTACGCGATCTTGCCCATCGGCGATCAGGCGATGATCCAGGCGATGGCGGACGGCACGCTGGAGGTCTTCGTGGATCCGAAGACGGGCAAGCTGACGGCCGCGCTGGAGACGGAGTCAGGGCAGCGGTACGTCTACGGTCGGGTGGGACGTGTGGTGCGTCAGAAGGTCAAGCACGGCGACACGATCGGGTTCACACCGGCTGCGGGCGACCGTACGGCGCCGGGCGTGGAGATCCCCGGAGTCGGACCGATGCCGCCTCCTCCGCCAAGCATGAGCGGCGCGCCGCTGCATCCGCAGCTGAGCGCGCCCGCGCCCAAAGTGCGGTGGCCAAGTGCTGCGCGCGAGAAGCAGGCGGCGTTTGCGGGAGGGCCTCCCGTACCGCCGCTGGGGTTTGCGCCGTGGATGCGAGAGCCTCCGCCATCGGAGCGTCCATCGCGAGCGGCCGGCGCTGTACTGCTTCTCGGACTGGGTGCCCTGCTTCTGGCAGGGAGCAGCAAGGGTCGCCGTCGTCGCTAGTTCACGGACGGCTGTCGTTGCGTGAATGTCCACGTTACGGAGAGATCCGTGATGCGTACGTGTCTCGTCTGAGTATGTCGACACGTCGATACAATTCAGACGCTATGACCATCCGTGTGCGCATCGCGTGTTCGTGCTCCAGATGTGCGCAAAGAATAGTAGTATCCGATGCGGATGGTTCTCGTGCGTTAGTCATACGCGAGGGCGATCTGCAAGGAGCCTGTGGCCAAGATCGTCCTGAGCGCGAGCGGCGTCACGGGCCCTACGGGTCCGACGGGCCCGAGCGCGCCGGGCCCGACGGGGCCTCCGGGCGCTGCGTCAACGGTCACGGGACCCACGGGACCTGGAGGGCCCACGGGTGCGAGCGTGACCGGGCCTCCTGGTGCCGCGTCGACAGTGACGGGGCCCACAGGAGCGACTGGGGCACCTGGCGCTGAGTCCACCGTCACCGGTCCGACGGGACCGACGGGTGCTCAAGGCGCAGCGTCGACGGTGGCTGGTCCGACTGGACCCACGGGCCCAGATGGAGCGACAGGAGCGCAGGGCGCAGCGTCGACGGTCACAGGGCCGACAGGACCCACGGGAGCACCGGGTGCCGCATCGACGGTGACTGGACCCACGGGTCCAGATGGAGCGACAGGAGCGCAAGGCGCGGCGTCCACGATCACGGGACCAACCGGCCCCACAGGGCTGACCGGCCCGCAAGGCGCAGCGTCGACGGTGACGGGTCCCACCGGTCCCACCGGTCCGACCGGAGCGACCGGTGCGCAGGGCGCGGCGTCCACGGTGACGGGACCCACGGGACGAACGGGACCGCAGGGAGCTGCGTCGACGGTGACGGGGCCCACCGGACCCACGGGCGCGACGGGCGCGCAGGGTGCTGCATCGACGGTGACGGGACCGACGGGTCCGACCGGAGCCACTGGCGCACAGGGTGCCGATTCGATCGTCACCGGCCCGACAGGCCCCACGGGCGCGACCGGTGCCGAGGGCGCAGCGTCGACGGTCACCGGACCCACGGGTCCGACTGGACGGACGGGTCCGCAGGGCGCCGCGTCGACAGTTACCGGACCGACGGGTCCGACCGGAGCGACCGGAGCGCAGGGTGCTGCGTCCACGGTGACGGGACCCACCGGACCGACCGGAGCGACGGGTGCTCAGGGCGCAGCGTCGACGGTGACGGGACCGACCGGTCCGACCGGAGCGACCGGTGCTCAGGGCGCCGCGTCGACAGTTACCGGACCGACGGGTCCGACCGGAGCGACCGGTGCTCAGGGCGCTGCGTCGACGGTGACGGGCCCCACCGGACCGACCGGAGCGACGGGTGCTCAGGGTGCA